>Ga0172377_10000936_pt1 | contig 28770 bp, 19 predicted proteins | sample Pumphouse3metaG_FD_119749 | JGI IMG/M metagenome (GOLD analysis project Ga0172377, IMG submission 119749) | Leachate microbial communities from a municipal landfill in Southern Ontario, Canada - Pumphouse #3 metaG | ecosystem: Engineered > Solid waste > Landfill > Unclassified | place: Canada... | reverse complement strand
CGGCAGGCGCCGGCCTGTCCGGAAGGACCGCCGCCGACGACGTTGATCACCAGGTCGAACTTGGTGAGGCTGTCGGTCACGTCCAAAGGCTGCTTGACCATGTAGACGAACAGGGGATTGCCGAAGTACTCGTCGACGCCCTTGCCGTTTACCGTGATCTTGCCTTCACCCTCGCGAAGATAGACGCGGGCGACCGCCGTTTTTCTGCGGCCAGTACCCTGGCCAAGATTGATCTGCTGCTTGACTGCTTCTTTCTTTGTAGCCATGTTCCGCTCCTACCTTAGATTTCCACCGCGATGGGCTTCTGGGCCATGTGCGGGTGCTCGGCACCTGCATAGACCTTCATGTTGGTGAACAGCTTCCGTCCCAGAGGTCCGCGGGGGAGCATGCCCTTGACGGCCTGCTCCATCGGATAGACGGGCTTGCGCTTGATCACATCGGAATACGGAGCGGCCTTGAGCCCGCCGGGATAGCCGGAATGATGATAGTACATCTTGTCGTTGTACTTGTTTCCGGTCAGAGCCGCTTTTTCCGCGTTGATGATGATCACATAATCACCCATGTCATGATGAGGAACGTATTCGGGCTTGTTCTTTCCGCGAAGGATCCTGGCAGCCGCCACAGCGACACGTCCCAGTTCCTTGCCTTCCGCGTCGATCAGATACCACTTCTTCTCGATTGTCGCCGGTTTTACAAAAATAGTCTTCATGTATGCACCCTATATAGCGCGGGAACCCTTTCCCGCCTTGTGTTTTGTTCATGGATGAGCAGAACGCATCGTGGCATATTTCCCCTTTCCCTGTCAAGACACGATCCATGTGCGAACGCATCTTTCGAAAAAAAGAGAGACCTGCGGCGATACCGCCATCCAAATGTCCGAACCATCAGCAATACCGTGCGGCGATACGACGGAACTCCGCGACATCCCCGTCATTGTATCGAGCGGGAAAGATCATCGGTATTCCGGGCCCCGGAGGAAGCACCACGCCCGCTTCGAGCGCCTCGTGGAACAACTTCCGGTACCGATCTTCCGGCAAACCTGTCAGAAGATACGGCCCGCGGGGCCGGCCGAACAACCCTTCGAGGGGATTGCCCATAGCCCGCGACGCGACAGCTTCTTCCGATTCATACATCCTCAGCAACGCCGAGACCGACTTGACGAGCAAATCAAGCAGCAACGGCGACGCAGGAGAAGAAGGCGGAAGCTCATTCGCAAGAGCCTCGTCACCGGCGCACACGATCTCGGGAATGAAACTCCCTGGGAAAGGTAGGATAGGGAAGAGCAACACGGTATCTGCCCCGCCGTCACCGAGAAACGGTCGCCAGTACGACGCTCCGCAGCCCTGCGGCATCACCCCTGTCGCGGGATCGGCGACCTCGTCGGTACCGAACCTTCGCTTCAGGAACTCAGCCACGCTCCCCTGCCGCGGATATATCCGCACGTACGGGAAGTCGGGAAGCAGTTGCGCCAGTATTTTTTCGAGCCGTCCCTGATAGACGGAAGGGTACTCGGCGACGAGTCCCCGAGAAATCGTGGACTTCAGCGCCCGCTGCACTCCTTCCGGCCTATGGCCGAGGATGGCTCTGCCATGGTTCTGAAAAAAATCGACATACCGTTTTCCGAACCGATCGTACAGATAGTACTCCCGCGCACGGACAACGACAGGCATTGTATATGGTTCCGCATCGGTTTGTCTAGTCATTGATTGGAGCATATCAGTCGTTTCCTATTTTCTCAAGAGAAGCGTACCGGCTGATGAACGTAGCCTTCCGTCCGCTGTCGAAATTGACATCGATGATCTCCTTGCCGTTGCGATCCTTGACAAGGACGACCTGTCCCGGCCCATAGCTGTCGCTGTACACTCGCTGGCCCAGCGGGAAATGCCGGTCCGACTCCCCCTCGGGCTTCTCGCCGTCGCTTTCGGAACGGATCGCCGCCTTGTCGGAGGAAAACCCTTTCTGCAATCTGACCGGCTTGGCGCCTGGCGGCCTCGTCGGATCGCTGACGATCAAGTTGGACGGCAGCCCTTTTTTTCTTCCGCCGCCCGCCCATTGCTCCTCGCCGTAGCGGATCGACATCCTCGCCCGCTTTTCTCCAAGACTGCCATATCCTAGGTATCCTTGGGTCGAGGAATCATTTGCACCAGAGTCCCCCCAGCCTCCGAAGAGTCCTGAACCTGGGCGCGCACCTTGGATGGTGAGCATGCCGGGGGGGATTTCGTCGATGAACCGACTGGGAAGCTGGAAGTTGGTCCGTCCCCAGATCATGCGACGCTTGGCGCTCAGCAGATACAGTTCCTGACGCGCCCGGGTCACCGACACATAGAAGATGCGGCGCTCCTCCTCGAGGTCGTCGTCGCTCTCCTGAGCCCGACCGGGAAACAGGCCTTCCTCGAGGCCGGTAATGAACACTCGGTCAAACTCGAGCCCTTTGGTATTGTGCATCGTGATCAGCGTCACGCCCGGTCGGTCGTTCCGGTCCTCCCGACCCAACGTTGTAGGATCGAGCTGCGACTCCTCAAGGAACGCGGAGACACCTTCGCGCCCGGAAGGGTACTGGGCGATGGCGCTGACGAGCGCCTCCAGGTTCTCCACGCGGGCGGTCTTGTTCAATTCGTCGCTCTTGCGATGCATCTCAAGGATGCCTGATTCCCGGATCAGGAATTGGGCGAAGTCGGCGTTTTCGCCTCCCTCCAGTCGCCGGGCGGCCTCGTCGTACACCCGCAGGAACTCTTTCGCCCCCGCCGAAGCCTTGCCGGACAACGCACCGCTCGAGACCGCCCGTCGCATGGCCTCGATAATGTCCCCGTCTTCGGCTACATGGGAAAGGATCGTATCCTGCCCCCCTTCGCCGATACCTCTGGCCGGCTTGTTGATCATCCGTCGCCAGTTCACTTCGTCGCCGGGATTCAGCTGCAGGTAGATCAGGGCGATCGCGTCCTTGACTTCCTCGCGTTCGTAGAAGCGCAGGGCCCCCACGACCTTGTACGGGATGGACAGACGGGCGAAGCAGGTCTCGAACGCCACCGACTGGGCGTTTGTCCGGTAGAGAACCGCGCTCTGGTCATAGCGGCCGTCGGCTTTGACGATCCTCGCGACGAAGTCGGCTTCGGAGCGATCATCATCCACATATATGAGGCGGGGAAGCGTTCCGGTTCCATTGTCAGTCCATAGGTTCTTGGGGTGGCGGCCTTTGTTATGTGAGATCACTTCGTTGGCGATCGCCAGGATGCTTGACGTCGAACGGTAGTTCTGTTCCAGCTTGATGATCCGTGTGCCGGGATAGACGTCGGGGAACGAGAGGATGTTCTTTACTTCGGCGCCGCGGAATCGGTAGATCGACTGGTCGTCGTCGCCGACTACGCAGATGAAGCTTGACGGTCCGACTAGCAGCTTGAGCATATTGAACTGGGCGATGTTCGAATCCTGATATTCGTCGACAAGGATCACCTTGAATCGGTTGTGGACCCACTTTTGGACATCGGGACAGGTCGATAGCAGTTCGATGCTCCGGGAAATGAGGTCGGCGAAATCAACGTTCCCTACCCGGCGGAGCTTGTTCTCGTATGCGCGGAATTTCTGAGGGAACTGCTTGTCCACGGAAAAACCGTCCAGATCGTCGTCGGAGGTGAACCCCATGTCCTTGGCGCGGCTGATCGCCCGCATGACCGGGTCGAGTTCCTTTTTCTTATGGTCCGGATAGCAACTTGCCAGCAACGACAGGGAATCGTCGTCGTCATAGATGGAGAAATCCGAGCCTAGTCCGATCCGCTGCCCGTGCCGCCTGAGCAGCCAGGCGCCGAATGCGTGGAATGTGCGGATGTTCACTTCTCCCGCGTCGATGTCGGGCAAGAGATCCTGCACCCGCTGGCGCATTTCCTGGGCGGCCTTGTTGGTGAAGGTCACGGCAAGTATCTGCCATGGAGCTACTCCCAGTTCTTCGATGCAGTAGGCGATTTTGGTGGTGATGACCCGTGTCTTTCCCGATCCTGCTCCGGCGAGGACGAGCAACGGCTTCGAATTTTCCAGCACGGCCTCCCGCTGCGGTCCGTTGAGGGTGGAAAGATATCGTTCGCTATCGCTCATCGCGCTTCCTCCCGGCAGGGAATCGCCTGCAAGTCGATGCCGTTGACTCGCGATACGCCGCAGCGAACGCGTTGTCCGGGGACGAGGCCTCGCCCCATGACTACCGTCAGGCCGTCCACTTCGGGGGCCTGGGCGTACATGCGTCCGATGGCCAGCTCCTCCCCTTCCACCAGTTCTTCGATCAGGACGGGATAGGTGTTGCCTACGAATCGCCGCAACCGTTGCGCGGTGATCTTCTCCTGGACGGTCTGTAGTTCTTTCTGCCATTCGGCCGCCTGTCGGACCGCTTTCTTGTGCTCCGCCTCGCCGCGCATCTTCCATGCGGGGGTGTCCTCTTCCCGCGAATAGAGAAACGAGCCCATCCAGTCCAGCCGGGCTTCCTCGATGAACCGCATCAGGACATCGAACGCTTGCCGGTCTTCTCCGGGGAAGCCGAGCATGATGGTGCTGCGGATCACAGCGTCGGGCACTGCGCTACGGATGGAGGCGATCAGGTCGAGGTACTTCTTGCTGTCTCCGGTGCGGCCCATTCCCCTGAGCACAGGTACGGCGGCATGTTGGAACGGGATGTCGAAATACGGTAGAATCTTCGGATTCGCAGCCACCAGGGCTGGTAGTTGGGGGGGGAATGCGTCGGGGTGGATGTAGAGCATCCGCACGACGAAGTCGCCGTCGATGTCGATGATGCGCTGCAGCAGATCGCAGAATTTGGAGTTTTTGTCAGGGGCGTCGGTTCCGTAGGCTGCGAGGTCCTGGGCGATGAGGTTGATTTCCTTGATGCCTTGCGACACGAGCCGCCGGGCTTCGGCGAGGATCGCTTCCTGAGGGCGGCTGCGCAGTCCGCCGCGGATCAGCGGGATGGCGCAATACCGGCAGCGGTGGTCGCATCCTTCGCTGATTTTCAGGTATGCGGAGCCGGGGAAGTTCAGAAGTCCCTTGCGGTCGTCCCGTTCACAGGAGGAGATGGGGTATTCAGGTCGTTCGACGGGGCGCTTGCCGGCCATGACTGCTTCGACCAGCGGGACGATCTTGGAAAGGTCGTGGTTGCCGAAGATGCCGTCCGCTTCAGGTAGGCTGTCGCGCAGATCGTCGGCGTATCGCTGGGAGAGGCATCCGGTGAGGATGAACTTGGCGTCGGGTTTCGCTTCGTGGAGCTGAAAGAAGGTGTCGATCGATTCCTTCCGGGCCGATTCTATGAATCCGCAGGTGTTGACGATCACCAGATCGGCTTGGGCGAGGTCTTCGGTCCGTTCTGCTCCGTTTTCGGAGAGGTAGGTCAGCAGGACTTCGGCATCGACCTGGTTCTTCGCGCATCCGAGGCTTTCCATATATACTGTATACATCACTTACGTTCCTTTCTGTATTTGCAGAGGCCTCTGGCTTGTGGGCTTCTGTGCAACAACGCAACAACTATGCGACGCTCATCAAGTCTGGTGGAGTGACGCGCCACTGTCAAGAGCACTCAGTGAAAAAACTGGTCCAGTGCAAAATTCCGCTTATGGTGGGCGGAAAGAGCCTTTTCAGCCATTGTCGAGGGAATGACACATAAAACAAGGATTGCCTTATAGCCATGAGTCATATTAAATGGCTGTAGGTATTGGCATAGGCGGTCATGGAGCAATCACCGAGCAGGCATGCAGCAATGGCAAAGCAATGAATGTGATCAATTATATTGAATATAATAATTTATTTGATTTTGCCGTAGGATATGGGAAAAAAAGAAATGTATAGCCGACTGACGGCTTTCTCTGTATGTTTTTATGTATGAACAAAAAAAATAGTGATACGCAAGTGGTTCTTGAGGCTGGCCAGCTGGGGTTCCAGATGCCGATGCTCGAGCCATTCATATTCGGGGCGCACCATAAGGACGCATACCCTGCAGGAAACAACCGGATGGGACCGGCGGAAACCAGGGACGGAATCGAATGGGGCGCGGATTTCGATCCCAAAGCACCATGGCGGATGTACCACGGAAGTATGGTGCCGGGTTTTCCGTCCCACCCGCACAGGGGATTCGAGACCGTCACGATCGTCGTGCAAGGGTTCATCGACCATTCGGACAGCAACGGGTGTACCGGACGGTACGGCGAAGGCGACGTGCAGTGGATGACCGCGGGGGCGGGTTGCCAGCACGCCGAGATGTTTCCGCTGATCGATCCGGACGGACCGAACCCGCTGGAACTGTTCCAGCTGTGGCTCAACCTGCCCGCGAAAGACAAGATGACGAAACCTGACTACCGGATGTTCTGGAACGAGAACGTACCGGTCGTTACGAAGGACGGCGGGAGAACATCGGTACGAGTCATAGCCGGCAGATTCGACGGTGTCGAAGCACTGGCCCCGGTGCCGGCCTCATGGGCCGCCGATCCGGACCACCATGTCGGCATCTTCCTCATCGACATGGACGAAGGCGGGTCGGCAACCCTTCCCGCGGTCGACGAATCACTGGGAAGAGCCGCCTACACCTATGGAACAGGGACCGTCTCGGTGGCAGGAGAAGAGCTTTCGGGCGGGAGCTATGCGTTTCTCAGAGGCGATCGGGAGATAACGATCGAAGCGATCGAAGACGGATGCAGGATGCTTGTCCTGGAAGCCGAACCGATCGGCGAACCGGTGGCCGCCTATGGGCCGTTCGTCATGAACACCCGCAAGGAGCTGGAGCAAGCATACGAGGACTACCGGCGTACCGGATTCGGGGGCTGGCCTTGGAAGAGCGATGACCCGGTGAATTCGCGTTCCTCCGGCAGATTCTCCGTCCATAGCGACGGAAGCAAGGAGACGCCGCCCGCATGACGGGAGAGCCGGACAGGTCCGCATGACATGGATTCCGACGCGGATGCGGGACATCGAACAACTGTATCGCAACGCATATACAACGAAACGGCTTTGTCTATGGAACGACATGCAGGCGCCGATATTCCGTCGGCGCGGTTCGTTGTGCCGTCCGCTATGGCAACTTCTTCGCAAAACCAGCCATGTCAAGCAGAAACAGGGCATGGTGGACGTCCCTGCCACCCCCGTATTAGTACATATCCAATGAAGACATATACAAAAACTTGCATAATTTATCATCTTAGTATAACATCGTTTAACGTCTTTTTCCGACCAGGGGGGGGATACGCTCCCCATCTACGCCGTCTGAGGCGTTCCATTTTTTGTGAGGTAACGAATGACAAAGTACATCATACGGCGTCTGCTGGGCATTATCCCTACACTGTTCATCATCGTGACGCTCAGCTTTTTCATCGTCCGCATCGCCCCCGGCGGTCCGTTCGATGGAGAACGCGCTCTTCCTGAGGTGGTAAAACGAAACATCGAAGCCAAGTACCATCTCGATGAACCAGTAATCCAGCAGTATGGCCGATATCTGTTCGACGTACTTCGGGGCGACCTCGGTCCCTCCTACAAGTACAAGGACCATGACGTCAACTATTTCATTGCGGCAAGCCTGCCCAATTCCATCGTACTCGGGCTCATCTCAATGATGCTCGCCCTAGTCTTCGGCATTTCGGCGGGGGTCATAGCCGCGGTCAAGCAGAACACATGGGTCGACTATACTGCGATGGCGCTGGCGATCGTGGGCATTTCGATCCCGCTGTTCGTCATCAGTCCGATCATGCAGTACGTCTTCGCCATGAAGCTCAAATGGTTTCCGACCAGCGGCTGGTTCACCTCGGGCGGAGGCTGGCGTTCCGTGGTCCTGCCGGCGATCGCACTGTCGTTCTCGTATTTCGCCGACGTAGCGCGCCTGACCCGGTCCAGCATGCTGGAAACCTTGCGTAGCGACTATATCCGCACGGCGAAAGCGAAAGGAATGCGCAACTCCACCATCATTTTCAAGCACACCATGAAGGGAGCGATGCTCCCGATCGTCAGTTATCTCGGCCCCGCGTTCGCAGGGATCCTCACAGGATCGGTCGTCGTCGAGCAAGTCTTCCGCGTTCCCGGACTCGGCAAATTCTTCGTGCAGAGTTCGTTCAACCGCGACTACACGTTGATCATCGGCGTCGTCATCGTCTATTCCGTCATCCTGGTCATCATGAACTTCATCGTAGACATCGTGTATGCCCAGCTCGATCCGCGGATCACCTACAAATAAGAGAGGAACCAGGGCATGAACATATTCAAGAAGAAAGTGACCGTCGCCACCAACGAGTTCAATCAGGTCGTCGTCGGAAACAGTCTTACCAAGGACGCCTGGAGACGCCTGAAGAAGAACAAGATGGCGGTCATCGGCATGGTGGTCGTCATATTCTATTCGTTGATCGCCGCGTTCGCCGGCCTATTGCCGATTTATCCATATGATGAAATCATCCTCGACCACCAGCATCTTCCCCCGTCGCTGACGAAGAACGCAGGGGAACTGATGCGGGTCAAGAAGATGGAAGACCTCTATGCGAAGGCGTGGAGGGCCGGCCGGCTGGTCGTGACGGAAGAACAGGACGCCCAGTTGAAGCAGTGGGTGAAGGACAACCAGAACAACAAGGTATGGGAGTTCTGCTACGCCGAAGGGGAAGCGCAGCGGGCTGCCGGCACTTTTGCGTTCAACTCCAGCGAACAGCGTACGATCGATCGTCTTGAAGAAAAGATCGCTACGGAGCTGCAGGTTACGGTCAAGCATGTCTACTGGACGAACCCGGAGACCTCCAAGCGATATGATGTGCAGAAGATGGACTACAAGGAGATGCTCGAACTGTACGCAAAAATGTTCAATGTATCCCCTCAGGCGGTCGAGGAGCAGACGGAGATGGAGATCCGGGCGCAGTTGCTGAATTCCATCAAGGCGACGGCCCCCGATTTCACCGACGAAGAATACGCGGGGATGGTGGAGGACGAACTGAAGAAGCTCGGTGAGAAAGGATACGATTCGCTCGCCTCGCAGAACATCTACGGCAAAATCGTGACACAGAGCCGACGCGTCGTGGAACAGGAGCTCAAGACGATTGTTTCCGATACCGATACGAAGTTTCCGCTGAAGGAGACGTTCGGCGTCGGCAATGACATGACGGCGCAGGTCGAGGCGAGCAAGAAGCATGAGCGCCGCTATTTTCTAGGCACCGACTACAGCGGAAGGGACATGCTCAGCAGAATCATCTATGGCGGGCAGGTGTCGATCGCCATCGGATTCGTCGGAACGCTGACCAGCGTATTGATCGGCATTGTTCTGGGAGCCATCGCCGGCTATGTCGGCGGAAAGACGGACTACTTCCTGATGCGGTTCGTCGACATCATGTACGGACTGCCCTACATGCTGCTGGTCATCATCTGCATGGCGGTGTTCGGCAGGAATATCCTGAACTTGTTCTTCGCGTTGGCGTTGGTCAGCTGGCTGACGATAGCCCGCATGGTCCGTGGGCAGATCATGTCGCTGAAGAACCAGGAGTTCGTCGAGGCGGCCAGGTCGATGGGAGCCTCTACCGGACGGATCATCTTCAAGCATCTGGTGCCGAACTCGCTGAGCGTCATCATCGTCTATTCGACGTTGCGTATCCCGGCGTTCATCATGCAGGAATCGTTCCTGTCGTTCCTCGGTCTCGGAGTCCAGGCTCCATACGCTTCGTGGGGCTCGCTGGTCGGCGACGCCGTGGCGAGCATGACACTGTACCCGTGGAAGCTGTTCTTCCCGGCGCTGGCGATGATCATCTTCCTGTTCGCGATGAACTTCCTCGGCGATGGTCTGCGCGACGCTTTCGATCCGCAGAGCAAGAACCAGCTATAGGAGTCCGCGAATATGAACAAGAACAAAACGATGCCCGCTGCGGCACATACGGAGAATTCCACTGATACGGCGCTACTCGACGTCAAGGATCTCAAGACATACTTTCTGACCGATGCTGGAATCGTCAAGGCGGTCGACGGCGTCTCGTTCACCCTCCATGAGGGCGAGACACTCGGGCTGGTCGGTGAATCCGGTAGCGGAAAGAGCGTGACGAATTTGTCGATCATGCGGCTGATCCCCTCCCCTCCCGGAAAAATCGTCGGAGGAGAGATCGTATTCGAAGGTCAGGACATCCTCAAGCTTCCGGAAAAGGAACTGAGGAAGATCCGCGGGAACAAGGTTTCGATGATCTTCCAGGATCCGATGACCAGCCTGAATCCGTTCCTCAAGATTTCGACGCAAATGGTGGAGACGATCATGCTCCACAACAAGGATGTCTCCAAGAAAGAGGCGCTCGAACGCTCGATCGAGATGCTCAAGCTCGTCGGCATCCCGTCGGCTGAGAAACGGATATTCAGCTATCCCCACCAGTTCTCCGGCGGCATGCGCCAACGTGTCATGATCGCCATGGCGCTTTCATGCAACGCCAAGGTGCTGATCGCCGACGAACCGACCACGGCGCTGGATGTGACGATCCAGGCCCAGATCCTTGAACTGATCAAGGACCTGAGCGTCAAACTGAAGACAGCGGTGATCATCATCACCCACGATCTGGGGGTCGTGGCGGGGATGTGCGACAAGGTATGCGTCATGTACGCCGGCCGTATCGTCGAGAAGGCGGATACGGACGATCTGTATGCGTCGCCGTCGCATCCGTATACAGAAGGACTGATCATGTCGGTCCCGAGAATGGATGTCGCCCATAAGAACGATCGGTTGTTCTCCATCGAGGGGCAGCCGCCGAACGTCATCGACCTGCCTCCGTGCTGTCCGTTCCATCCGCGGTGCCACAAGGACATGGAGGTCTGCCGTCATGCGTATCCTCCTACCGTCGGCGTCGGATCGGGACATGAGGTCTCCTGCTGGCTCTATGTAGACGAAGCGCAGCGCAATCTGGCGCTGGAAAAGGCTCTGGCCGATGAACAGCATGCCGCGGCCGATGCGGTGCAGACGAACGCCAGGAAGGAGGCAGCGAAATGAGCGATGCGACAGCAATGAAGGAACGCCAGCCTCTGTTGGTGGTAAAGGATCTGAAGCAGCATTTCCCGATCGATGCGGGATTGGTTTTCAAGAAGCAGGTCGGCGCGATCCGGGCGGTCGACGGGATTTCGTTTTCGGTCAACGCCGGGGAAACGCTCGGAATCGTCGGTGAATCAGGATGTGGCAAATCGACTTCCATCCGCTCGATCGCCCAGCTGTACAAGCCGACTTCCGGCAGCATCGTGTTCAACGGCACGGAATTGACGACTGCTTCGGAAAAGGATCTGCTGCTCGCCCGACGGGACATCCAGATGATCTTTCAGGATCCGTACGCCTCGCTCGATCCGCGGATGACGGTGCGTTCGATCATCAGCGAACCGTTGGTGATCTACAACAAGCGGGGACTGCTGGACAAACCGATGTCAGCGATCGACATCGAGACTCGTGTCGAGGAACTGATGGAACGCGTGGGTTTGAACAAAGCGTTCAAGAATCGGTATCCCCATGAATTCTCCGGCGGGCAGAGGCAGAGGATCGGCATCGCCCGGGCTCTTGCGCTCAGCCCGAAGATCATCCTCGCCGACGAACCGGTTTCGGCGCTTGACGTATCGATCCAGGCGCAGATCCTCAACTTGCTGACTGACTTGCAGAAAGAGATGGGGTTGACGTATCTGTTCATCGCCCATGATCTGGCGGTCATCGAATATATCAGCACCCGTGTGGCGGTAATGTATCTGGGCAAGATCGTCGAACTGTCGAAGGCCGAGGATCTGTATATGAAGCCGATGCATCCATATACCCGGGCGCTGCTGTCCGCCGCACCGATTCCCGATCCAAAAGTGGAGAGGACCAGACAGCGGATCATTCTGTCCGGCGATGTCCCGTCTCCGGACAAGGAACGGACGGGATGCTACTTCTATGATCGGTGCCCGAACAAGATGCCGTGGTGTTCATGCCATATTCCTCCGATGTTCAAGATTTCGGAAGGACATGAATGCGCCTGCTGGCTGTATGATTCGACCGACCATGCGGGCCAGAGCATGGAGGAGGCGGAGGCCGACGCGCTCGCTTCGCTACGGGCGAAAGAAACGGCGGGATCGGATATTGGAGCTGAAAGGAAATGAATTGCTGACATCGAGGCAGTCATGTTCGATATCGGGCGCCGCCGGAATGGTCGGCGCCCTTTTTTCGAGTCCGTACAAACCATCAGGAGGCAACAGCGACGATGTCCAGGCATTGACGCGGGGAGATACCCTGCGCCCGTGCCTGAGCCTGTTCGCCAATGCATGACAGGGTTCTGCGACACCTTTCATAGGAATGGAGAACATGTGTACATCTGAGAAGGGTTGCATCAGGCTTGAATATCCCAGTTTTTTACCGGGCGATCCTCCGCTGAACTGTTCTGAGGGCGGACAATACGAGATCAGATGTCTCTGATACCGACGTTGAGGTCCATATCCCGCGGACGGTCGCTGGACAACGGCAGGCCGCTGATGGCGGCGATCGCCTGGGCGGCGCTTTCCGTCCGGCCTTGCGATGTCTTTTCCGGGATGATCTCGATATCCCGCATGCTGTCGTCGGTCAGATGCAGGGAAAAGACCACCATCGCCTTGTTCCTGCGCTTGTTCGGCTTGAGCACCTTGGAAGCGGCGTCTTCATAGTCGGGAACGCTGCCACGGACGAAATGATTCAGTTCCAGCCTGGCGATCGAAGCATACGGAATGGTTTCCGTGCGGACGAACCATGCGATACCGAAGACGGACCGTACCGTCCGGCCTACGGGATCGAACGTCCACGATTCCCGATAGCAGACCGCGCACAACGACAGGATCGCCAGCAGAGACGGGATGATCAGGGCTTTCCCGGAAACATGTTCGGCGACGTTGATGACGATGCCTCCGACGACGGCGATGAAGAACAGTGCGGATAGTATCCTGAACATCATATCCGGAGCATAGACGATCCGGCCGTCACGTTTTTTGAATATCGTCAATCGTATCATTGTTCCGACCGCCTTTCCGTAATTTCGAAGGATCCAGACTCCCCTTTCGACATGGAACACTATACATGAAATCGCAGAAAGTAGCCAGAATTCAAGAAACGGCGAAAACCTTCCGGAATCAAGCGCCCCGTCTAGGGGATCTGACCATCATTGAACAGTTTACTTCTTTAAGCATAGACAGATATTTCATATCGAAACAACAAGGTCGTACGATGGACCGACGAATCAAGGGGAAGAAAAGGCGGTCGGTGCATGAAAATCGGCTCGCAGTTGGTGTCGCATGTCCTTGTTTCATCAATTTTCTGAATACAATATCGTCTGTATGGATATGCGTTTGAACAAGATGTACGTTTACATTTTACTGGATTCATGGTTTAATGTATTCTATGCTAAGTCGAACGCATATATTTCACAAGGAGATATGTCTATGAAAAAATTTCTGACAATCATGCTGTGTGTTCTTCTTGTCGGCGCCCTTTTCGTTTCCTGCGGAAAGAAAGAGGCGGCACCGACGGAAACCGCAACGGCTCCCGCTGCTACTACAACGACTCCCGCGGCGCCTGCTGTGAAGGCTCCGGAACCGGCGGCCACTCCCGCTCCTGCGGCGACCCCCGCTCCTGCTGCGAAAGAAGAAGTCGTATTCCGCATCGCCAATGGTGCCGAACCCGAATCCCTCGACCCACATCAGATCCAGGGCGTTCCCGAGCATAGAATCTATGAGGCTCTGTTCGAAGGCCTGATGGTCTACGATCCGGAAACCGCCGATGCGATCCCCGGCTTGGCTGAAAGCTGGACTGTTTCCGACGACGGAACCCAGTACACCTTCAAGCTCCGTGACGCCGTCTGGAGCGATGGTACTCCGATCACCGCGAACGACATCGTGTATTCCTGGCTGCGCGTGCTCGATCCCGAGACCGCTGGTCCCTACGCTTGGTTCCCCTGCATGTTCCTCCAGGGCGCCAATGAATACAATGCTGGAGAAGCAGGCCCCGAGGCCGTGCAGATCCGCGCGCTCGACGACAAGACCTTCCAGATGGACCTGATCGGACCGCTTCCGTACGTCCTTGGAGCTCTCGCCCACTATTCGTTCGCCGTCGTTCCCCAGCATGCGATCGAAAAGTACGGCAAGGACTGGATCCTTCCCGGAAACTTCGTCGGCAACGGTCCGTACGTCCTCTCCGAATGGAAGCCTCAGGAATACATCTCCTGCGTTCCGAACGAGAAATACTGGGATCGTGAAGCTGTCAAGCTCGACAAGGTCGTCTTCTATGCTTCCGACAACGTGAACACCACCTACAACATGTATCTCAACGGTGAAATCGACTGGGCGACCAACGTTCCTCTCGATCAGCTCGAGGCTATCATGATGCGTGACGATTATCAGAGCGCTCCGCAGCTGTCCACCTACTACTATGTCTTCCAGACACAGAAGGCACCTGTGGACAACGTCCTTGTCAGAAAGGCCCTCTCCTTGGCCGTCGACCGCGAAGCTCTCGTCGAGCAGGTCGTCCGTGGCGGACAGATTCCCGCTTGGGGCATCGTGCCTGAGATGGCCGGCTACGCCAGCCTTGGCGAACCCGTCTACGATGTCGCCCTCGCCCAGCAGTATCTGGCTCAGGCCGGCTACCCGAACGGCGTAGGATTCCCGAAGGTCTCCATCCTGTACAATACGCTCGACTCCCACAAGCAGATCGCCGAATTCCTGCAGCAGGAATGGAAGAACAACCTCGGCATCACCGTCGATCTGGAGAACCAGGAATGGGCGACCTACCTGTCCAACAGAAACGCAGGCAACTTCACCATCGCCCGCGCTGGATGGGTCGGCGACTATCAGGATCCGAACACCTTCCTCGACATGTTCATCACCGGCGCAGGCATGAATGGCGGAAAGTACTCCAACGAGACGTACGACCTGCTGATCAACGAAGCGGCGAGAATGCCCGCCGGCGAAGACAGAATGGGCGTCCTGATGACCGCCGAAGATATTCTCATCAACGAGGATCAGGCGCTTATGCCGTTGTACTACTATGTCTCCCAGAACATGATCGACACCAACAAGTGGGGCGGCTGGCATACCAACACCATGGACTACCATCCGACCAAGGATGTCTACCTCAAGTAGCATCCGTTTCGATTCGTTCGATTTCTCCCCCGGCATATCCGCCGGGGGTTTCTTTTCGCAAGAACTGGACTCGATTCGCCCCGGTACGGTATAGTGGCGCCATGGACAGGACACTCGTACCGACGACGGTTCAGGGAACGATTCGTATTCCCGCTTCGAAATCGCAGACAATCCGTGCGTTGCTGATAGCGACGCTGGCCGATGGCATCAGCACGATCCGAAATCCGCTGGACAGCCAGGATACCGGATCGTGCGTGACGGTTTGCGAACTGCTCGGAGCGAGCATCGACTGGAACAAGGCCGACGACATCATCACGCTCGACTCGCGCCATGTCGTTCGCGGCGGAGGCCCGCTGGTGACTGTCGACTGCGGGAACAGCGGTACCACGCTCTATCTGGCAGCCGGCATGACGGCCGCTTTGGGAAGGACGGTCAGGTTCACAGGAGATGTACAACTTTGCAATCGTCCGATCGGCCCTCTGCTCGACAGTCTGTCGGAACTTGGAGCGACCGTAGAATATGAAGGACGGCAGGGGTATCCGCCGTTCACTATCGCCGGTCCGCTGCGGGGCGGAAGGACGACCATCGAATGCGAGACCAGCCAATATCTGTCCGGACTGTTGCTCGCATGTTCGATCGCATCGGGCGATTCCCATATCGAGGTTCCGCTGCTTCATGAAAAACCGTATGTCGGCATTACGCTGTCGTGGCTGGACAAGCAGGGCATCCGTTACAGGAACAGCGAAGACCTGCAGCATTTCGATGTTCCAGGAGGACAGGAGTACAAGCCGTTCGACGAATTGATCACAGGGGATTTCAGCTCTGCGTCGTTCTTCTTCTGCGCCGCAGCGATCTGCGGAACGACGGTGACGGTGGAAGGACTTGATCAGCAGGATCCGCAGGGGGACAAACGGATACTTGACATCCTTGACAGGATGGGATGCACCGTTCGATGGCACGGCAAGAGCGTATCGGTGACCGGGCCGGCCGACGGAAGACTCTCCGGGGGAACGTTCGATCTCAATTCAATGCCCGATGCACTGCCGATTCTGGCGGTGACGGCATGTTTCGCAGATTCTCAGGTCCGTATCGTCAATGTCCCGCAGGCTCGGATCAAGGAAACCGACAGAATCGCCGTGATGCATACCAATCTGGCTACGCTCGGGGCGATTATTTCCGAACAGCCGGACGGATTGACCATCGAAGGCGGGCATGGATTGGCAGGCGGATCCGTCGACGGGTTCGATGACCATCGGATCATTATGGCGATGGCCATAGCTTCGCTGCGTTGCGCATCCCCGCTGATGATCAGAGGGATAGAAGCGGCTGCAGTCACCTTCCCTACGTTCTTTTCATTACTCGAGAGTCTGCGCAAGTAGGACGGACTCGGTTCTCAAAGCCGGCGACAAGGTATATACTTTGCGGCAGACAGGAACCAATGGCAACAGGAGACGAGGCATGAAACAATTTGACCTTCGAAGCGATACCATCACGAAGCCGACGCAGGGAATGCGCGAGGCCATGTATCGTGCGGAAGTCGGAGACGATGTATATCGGGAGGACCCCACGGTCAACCGCTTGGAAGCGATGGCGGCGCAACTGACGGGGAAGGAGCGGGCGCTATTCGTGACCTCCGGCTCCATGGGGAACTTGATCGCGCTCTATATCAATTGCGGCAGGGGCAATGAAGTGCTCGCAGCTCAGGATGCGCATATCATCCAGCACGAAATCGGAGCTCCTGCGGCGATCGCAGGCGTGCTTCCCATCGGCATAGCCGCTCCTCGTGGAATCCTGTCCGCCCAGTTGCTGGCAGATAAGGTCAAGCCGCAGGCATACGACCTAGCCGCCACTACGATGGTCGAGGTCGAGAATACGATCGGCGGGTGCTGCTATCCTGTAGAGAATCTGATCGGGATCAGGGAGTTCGCCACCGTCCATGGCCTGAAAGTCCATATGGACGGAGCGAGAGTGTTCAACGCACAGATTGCTACCGGCGTATCGATCAGCGAATATGCGTCCTATGCAGATACCATCACATTCTGTCTTTCCAAAGGCCTGGGGGCCCCTGTCGGGAGTCTGCTGTGCGGAAACGAAGCCTTCTATCGGCAGGCGCTGAAAGTTCGCAAGATGCTCGGAGGCGGCATGCGCCAGAGCGGCATTCTCGCAGCGGCGGGAATCTATGCGCTGGAGCATCATGTAAATCGGCTGGCCGACGATCATCTGCATGCGCAGGAGATCGCCCGGACGATCAATGCCGCCGGATGGGCAGAGATCGACATGGATGGAGTCCAGACAAACATCATGTTCTTTTCTGTGGAAGGGATGGATGGATCGACCGTCGTGCGACAGCTGGAACAGGTCGGCGTGCTTGCCAACGCAGAGGGAGATAACGTGCGGCTTGTCACGAATCTTTCGCTGGACGATGAAGATACGCGCCAATTGTGCCGGATACTGGCAAAATTCGAGCCGAAGAAACAATGAGCGGCATGATGGACGGAAAGACGATGGATACGGTGATCGCATGCTTTTCCGGGGCCGGCAACAGCTGGCATGTCGCGCAGACTCTCGCACGGTCACTGGGACATGCGAGAGTGGTCATGATGACCGACGTTCTCAACGGGAACGAAACGTTGGGGGATCCACAGCAACTTGGGCTGGTCTACCCTGTCTATATCATGGGGCCGCCCCCGACGGTCGCCAGGTTCATCGAGACGGTTCTTGGAACGATGGAATTCTCGGATCTCCAATATCTTTTTCAAGTAGCCACGCATGCATCGAAAGGCGGCGCATGTCTGGCAGTCACCGAACGCCTGTGCCAGAAAGCGGGTATGAACGTCAGCTATTCGGCGTTCATAAGCATGCCGAACACGATGGTCTTCGATTCCCGGCTCCCGGAGCAGGAGCAGTTCGATGCAGCCATCGTCGATGCGGACAGTAGTGTGGATCGCATCGTACAGGGTATCGTCTGTGGAAAGATCGTGATTCCGAAAGGAGTAGTTTCCTCGCGATTGTATCTGGGGCTGCGGCGCATCCCGCCGCGGATACTTGCGACGTTCAGCGGAAGATTCGTCGTTACGGAAGACTGCACGAAATGCGGACTCTGCTATCGAGGTTGTCCGGCAGGAAATATCACGATGACGGAAAACGGACCACAATTCGGCCACACATGCGAAGGTTGCATGGGATGCTACCACCGCTGTCCGGAACATGCGATCGCATTCACGACACCGCCGAAAGCCGGATACACTTGGTATAACGAACGACGGACAGGTTTCATGCCCGAGTACAGAACATAGGATGGGACATCATGATCAAAGAATATGACTTCGATGCAATTGTGGATAGACGGGGCACGAATTCCGTCAAATGGGCGCCTGATGCCATCCGCTCGATTTGCGGGAACCCTGATGCAGAACCGTTCTGGGTCGCCGATATGGATCTGGCTTCTCCAGTCGAAATCCGAAAGGCTTTGGAAGAGGTCGTCGCCCTCGGAGCTTATGGGTATCCCAAGTTCACCGACAACGAGGAGATCTTCGCGCAATGGGCGAAGCGCAGGCACGACTGGGACGTCGATCCGAAGCAAGTGACGATCTGTCAGGGGATGCTCGGCTCCATTGCAATGCTGACGGAATTGATGACCGGAGAAAATGACGGTGTCATCGTTCCGCTCCCTGCATACCAGCCATTTCTTCGCCTGGTGAAGAATTACAGGAGAAAACTGGTTCCATGGCATCTCCGCTATGATCCGGAATCGGCTTCATTTTCCGCCGACTTGAAGGAGTTCGAACGACTATGCTCCGATCCGTCCAACACGCTACTGGTATTCTGCTCGCCGCACAATCCATCGGGGATCGTCTGGAGCAAGGAAGTCCTGACGCAAATCGCTGAAATCGCCGCCAAAAACAATGTCGTGGTGATCAGTGACGAAATCCATAGCGATCTTGCGTTCTTCGAAGAAACGCATGTTCCGTTCAATTCGGTCGCGAAACAGGCAGGATGCAAGGCGGTGACCTGCATGGCTCCGTCGAAAACGTTCAATATCGCGGGAGAACATTTCTCCGTGACGGTGTTCGACGATCCTTCCTTGCAGGCAGCGTTCAAGAAACGGCAGGCGCAGCTGTTCGCCACGGAACCTGCGTTGCTGTCCGGGACCGCGGCACGGGCAGGATATCTGCATGGATTCGATTGGCTTACGCAGCTACGATGTCATCTGCAGGAGAACGTCCGGTTCATGGATGCGTATTGCAAGGAACGGATTCCGGAAATCAAGGTAGTGGTTCCCCATGCTTCGTTCATCTGCTTCCTGGATTGCGAACAGATACTGCCGATGGCGCAAGCCGATGGGGATCGGAATCCAGGGCTCTATGATCCTGCGATCAGCCCTGCAGGCGGCGTTCTGTCCCGATTCTTCGGAATCCGGGCGGGAATCGCCGTCAACGACGGCACCTGGTTCGGCGGAGATGATTTCCGGCAGTTCGTCAGATTCAACTACGGGACCAGCCGGGCCGCTGTGGAGCATGCGTTGAAGAACATCGAGCATGCAGTCGCCGCGATGCGCTGAGCATCGCCGGCCTATCGGTCCAGCGACCACCAGGTCTCATTTCCGGGCTGTCTGAGAAAACACACCGTCCCCAGTATCGGCAGTCCATATATTCGATGCATCGCCTCCATATAGACGCGTACCTGACGTTCGTGCGCTTGCGGATTTCGCAAGGAATCAGTCTTGAAATCGACGATGTACTGGCGATCGGACAACGTGACCAGCAGATCGACGGAACCTTCCAGCAGCACTTCCCTGCCGTCATGTTCGGCACGTGCGAAAAACGGCACTTCGCATTCGATCATGGCGTTTTCAAGCGATGACAGCTCCTTCCATACGTCGGAATCGAGAAATCCTCGGGCTAATGAAAGACCGTCGGAGAGTATCCGATGGAACTCGGTTCCTGACATCGGTTCCGGTTTGCCGTCGGGGAACAGGAGTGAAAGGTCCTGGAGGGAAGGATCGGGGAGCCCGCCTTCGATCAGAACGTCCGCGACGGCATGCACGAATGTTCCGAACCGGGATGAAAGTCCGTATCGCTTGAGCGTCGGATCACACGCGAGCGGAGGAAGCGCCTGCCCGGAACCGATGTCCAGCGGCTCGGTCCCCGTCCCTACTCCATAGAGCTTGGTCACTCCGTAGCGCAGCGGAAGATCGTAGACGATCCTGGGGCGGGCGTTCCGATACCAGCTCACGCACCGTTGAGCATCGGGACGGTCACCGATCGGCGTGGCGCCCTGGGCATAGAGGCTGTCCGCACGAACATCCTCGATGACTCTGAACGAAATCGCCGGATCGTTGGAAACGAGATGCTCCATGTCGAGATCGCTGTTGCGAACGAACATATACAGGAGATTGGACAGCTCGGCGTCCTCCCCATGGTTCCTCGCATTCTCGCATCCAGAAAAAACCAGATGTGTCTCGGCACGCGTAGCTGCGACATAGAGCTGGCGCTTGAGCTCGGCCCGTGCCAGATTCGTCTGTCGATCCTTGTCCAGATAGTAGCTCCCATTGACGACGGTCTTCCCGCCTGCGGCGGTGACGACTTCCATATGGTGGGGAAGCGCGACTGGACCGCAGGGGGAGAAAGCCGGTTGCCGTTCCATCGATCCTTTTGTACCCATGCCTGCGACGATGACGATCGGAAATTCGAGTCCTTTCGATTTATGGATCGTCATGATCTGGACGCCATGGATATCCTCATGAAGCAGCTCGATGTCGGTGAGCTTCTCGTTCGCACCGAGACGCGGACGCAGGAAATCGAGGAACTCGGCCAAACCATCCCCTCTTTGATCATACTGGGACGCGAGAAGCCACAGATAGTCGTAATGTTCGAGATACACCTGGTACGATGGGTTGCTGACCAGGTAGTTGCGATATGCACGATCATGCCATAGGTATGAAAGCAGCCTGGACACCGGTACTCTTCCCACCTGCCCGGCAAGATTGCCGAACGTTTCCGCCGCGATCCGATACCGTGCGAGGTCCGAAGCAGACAATGCCGATTCAAGCTCGCCGACAACCCCTTCATCCACCGGATAGGGAACGCCAAGGTACGGAGCTTCGTCGTATTTTCCGATAACGGCCAGAACCCCCGTATCGCTCATCCTGCAAAACGGAGAGCGAAGGCTCGCGACATACGCCAGCCTGTCCTCGGGATAGAGGGCAAGCTGCAACAGATTATACAAGTCGTTGGCGGGAGCCTCCATCAGCAACGCCCTGGGGATCTGCAGCGTATAGGGGATGCCTTTCGCACGAAGCGCCTTCTCGTAGCTGAGCTGACCGCCTGTCGATTTCAGCAGGATGGCGATATCGTTCGGAGCCGGACGACGGCGGCCACCGGCTCCATCGGGAATCAAGTAGGAATCGCTGTCGAGCATCGTCGCGATCAGATCAGCGAGGTGGACCGCTTCTGCCTCAGAGGCATGTGCAAGCTCTCCGCCGTCCTCGTCGTCGGAATCAGGCTCATCGGCGGCGGCATCTTCACTGTGCATCGGCTTGAAGCAGAACGTGATGCTCGGTGCGATCCCCGGGGAAGGCATCCTGGTACTCAGGGGTGAGAAATCGGCCTCCCAAGGCTGTCCGTCGTTGTTCATCACCCTCTTGAAGAGATCGTTCAAATGGTCGATCAATCGAGGCTCGCTCCGATAGTTGGTATTCAGCGACAACGAAACTCCGCCTGCGGAACCGAGTTCATGCTTCAGTTGTTTGAAAACGCTCACATCGGCGCCGCGGAACAGATAGATCGACTGCTTTTCGTCCCCGACGAAGAATAGCTTGCCGCGATCAAGTCGATCGACGGACGGAATCCCTTCCCCCTCTTCTTCAGATCGTTCCGCAAGGAGATACAGCAGATCTTTCTGGATCGGATCGTTGTCCTGAAATTCGTCGATCATGATATATTTGAACTTGTTCTTGAAGTGGCGGCGCAAGGTCGGATTCGTCTTCAGGATATCCACGGCCATTCTGGCGACATCGGAAAAGGTCAGTATTCCGGCTCTCCGCTTCTGTTCGAAAAAGCGATTCTGAAATTGTTCGAGGAATCGGAAGATCGGGACGAGCCGATCCTGTTGCGCCAAAGCCGACGCCGCGACATGGAAGCGATCCAGTTGCCTACGATATTCCGGTACGATCTCGCTCAACGCCACGCAGTCCGGTTTATTCTTCGAGGAGCCCGACATGTTCAGATTCAACGATTCGGATGAGAACATCCGCTGGATCTCCGGCCAGGATCCGGCATCCACCAGCGGAGGAAGAAGATCTTCGATCCGAGCGCAGAGCTCTTTTGCGCGGCGGACGGGCGAAGACGTCAAGTCTTCGAGCGTACCGATCCAGCGGACCAGCTCCATCAGCTTCCGGTAGCTTTCCGACACCGCCCGAAGGAAGTACGAGCGCACGGCATCTGCGGCCGGTTCGGCACGAAGCGGATCGGTGAACGTGAATCGTTCCATGGCGTACGGAACGAGAAATTCATCCACCAGAGCTTCGGGACTATACATGGCCGCAAGAAATACAGTCGCGGGATCTTCGGCCTGTTCCTCGAGCGTCTGTGTCGCGCACAAGGCCGCGAGACGACGACAGGTTTCATCGTCCGTAACATAGTCGGGCGATATACCATATCGGACGCAATCGCAACGGACGATCCTTGAACAGAAACTGTCCAGCGTCGAGATCGCGGCATCTGGAAAGCGTGCGAGTTCCCCGGCGATATCAGGATCCTTGCGATACGCGAGCAACTGCCGGTGAATGCGCTCATGCATTTCCGCCGCCGCCTTGCGTGTGAACGTCAACGTGAGGATTTCATCGACATGGGCTTTCCCCTCGACGACCAGACGCAGGAACCGATATGAGAGAACGGTGGTCTTTCCCGACCCCGCCCCTGCGGAAACGACGGCATTTCGGTCATCGCAGGATATCGCCGCGATCTGGTTGTCATCAAGACGCCGGGGTGTTTCCGCCAGGATCTCCGAGAATTTCTTCATTGGATCGAATACCTCCTGCGACAGACTTGCCGGTAGCGGCAGTCGGAACAGTGTTCCTTCGATGGTGTGGCGGCCAGTTCTCCATGCCGCACCGCATGGATCATTTCCAAGATCCTTGATTCCAGAACGGAATCGATCCTGTCCGTCAACGATCCATCACCGTTCCATACGACGACATATCTGCATGACTTGACAGAATAGTATGCGCCGATGGATACGCAGGATCCTATCTGCGTTCCGACAAGCCGGCGATAGACCGGCAACTGAGAAGAGAGCAACGTCCCCTCCTCCAGCTGCGACTGGAACTGTTTGGCGCTTTCGACGGTTCCTTTCTTGTAATCGACGACGGCGAACAAGGCCCCGGGGCGATTCGCAGCATCGCCGTCCGGGAGGGTTCCATCTTCGTCCGGCAACAGGAGGATGCGATCGATCCGTCCTTCCAGCCGGTACCCCGCATGTTCGTCGACTTCGACGAGCTGATATTCATAGTTCCAACTCAAGGAACCTGGAAACGTCTTGGCTTCCGCCTCAATGATCGCCGGAAGTTGCTTTCGCAGGGAGGCCTCGATCCAAGCGAGGGTCGAGGGGGCTGGGGCGTCGGGACGGTGCGCCATCCTGTCCAGCTCTTCCGAACAGATACGCTCCAGCACGTCTCGATATGTGTCCGTCAAAGCAGGATCAAACGGAGCGTCCTGCGCGGAAATCGTCCGGAAGAATCGCTGGTATATCGCATGGATCAGTACACCGATCGCCCGATGGTCGACAGGTGGAACGACGAAATCCTGACTATCCGCCGAATAGAGGTATCTGCATGCCCATGCGAACGGACAGGTGGCGAAGAGATCCAAGCTCGTCGAAGACAACGGCAGCAACGCCTTTCCGCCCACCGTCACATACAGCGGTTTGAGCATCTGTGGATCCGGCAATACGCTACGGGCCATATCGTCACCCTTGCCGGAAGGAAGGAGCACTGAGCGGGAGGCGAGATCGAACCATTGCTTCTGACTGCCATGGGTGCAGACGGAAGCGGACGGTCGCAGTCCGGACCACAATGCCTGCTCATCGAGAAACAGATCGGGCGCCTGTGCCAAGCAAGCGTCGGGAGAACGAGTCAGACCGTGTTCCACGAACCACGAAGGGGGAAGCATGACGTTCCCGTATGTCTGCCGGCAACAGGAAAGGAATACCCCTTCCTGCAGATCATCCTTCCCGCGGTACAAGGCGAGAAGCGCCTCCGTCATATCCTGTTCCTGTCGCAGAGCTTCGTCGCCGACCGTTTCGGGAATGAACGGAACACGGCTATAGACGCTTCGCACCGCATCATGTGACATGTTCAGGATGAAATGGTATCGGGGGGCGATCCCCGCGGTCACCGGCCAATCGTACACCGAAATTCCTTGCTGTTCCTGCTGGGGTACATAGTTCGCATGCTCGAGCATCCGCAGGAACATGCCGTATAGTCCAGGGTACTCGGCGAACCCGGCGGCATCCAGGGCATCGGCGAGCAGATCGATCCGCTTCATGCAGAACGAGTAGACATCGGCGTCGAGCCTCCCCCTCCCCGAGGCTTCTCCACCATCCGAGCCCGCATTGTCCGGCAGCGGTGGCTGCCATTGTCCATCGGCGAAGAACCGATCCTGGAACTTGTTGAGCTGCATCCGAAGCATCCTGACAGTCGAAGCGGTACAGATATCCCTGATATTCTCCTTGAACGAATCGTACCAGAGCGCAAGTTCGCGATCCGTCCGCGACAGCCGGTCGTGCCACTGATCGCGCCCCCCGTACAGCGCCATATCCCCATGTCCGATACGGAGTTTGATAGCGGCTGCGATCAGTCTGCGGTGCAGAGAAATGTCACGCCACGGCAGGCAGGGATCGAGCAGCAACGCCTTCACCGCATCCAGGGAAACCCGTTCGTCGTACACCCGCTTCACGGAACGGAAGAACTTCCCTGCGGGATAACGCAACGGACTGAGCCCCTGTATGATCCGTATCGGGACGTCACGGAGCCGGGCTTCCTCCATCAGCGGTTCCTGTAACGATGGCAGGTCGGCGCAGGTGATGGTGATGTCGTGGGTCGGCACGCCTCGCTCCAGCAGCGACTCGATACGGCGGATCTGGGTTCTGAGTTCCTGAATCTGATTGTCGAACACTTCCAGACGGGGACCATCGTCCTGTATTCCGATGGGATGCATGCTGATCCAATCGGGCTCTCCCAGACTGAGCAATAGTTCTTCGCACTGGGGGATTACATTGGAGAACATGATGCGATACGGTCCTTTCCGACCGACATCCGATGGGGCATGGTCGAGTGACGGACGTTCGAACGACGGATCGAACAGGTTCCGATCTTCCAGGAATCGCAGATACGATTCCCGCATCAATGTCAGATCATGGACCATCGCCGCCGGAAGTTGTTCCAGCAGGGCGTCGTCTACGGCGGACAAGTGGGGAAGCAATGTCGCCAGCGAACGGGAAAAACGTTCGTCGGCTTCCGGGGCGTCGGCGGGAGCGAACCAGCGGAAACCGCCGGCGGCAGTACCGTCGCCGCGCACCTGAGCCATGAGATGGGCGACGAACAGCTGACGGACCAACGATGAGGCGGGTCGGGAATCGGTTCTCACAGGAAGAAAGAACTGACGGAATGTATCCCATGCAAGAACCCGATCCGACCGGATAGCCCCTTCGCAGGAACGCAACGCATAGTCCGAAGCCCAGAAACGAGCGACCGTTTCGTTGGGGAAAACGCAGGTATAGCCTTCGGACAGGTATTGGTGTATCGTATTGCGTATGGTATCCACAGGAACAGTATACCATGGAGACGCTCTCTTTTGGGAGTCGATGCACAGCCGAGGGTGGAAAATGGATGATGGAATCGCAGAAAACCACAACGATGGACGCATACCTATCGGCAAAGGGCTGGCGGTCGCCCTCTCGGCGCTCCTTTTCTGGCTTGCCGCAGGCGGTTCCCTCGCAGCCTGGCTTGCCGGATTCTCCGGTACCGAAGGTCCGCCCTTGCTCTCGTTCGCTCTTTCAGAGGCGACGGTCTTCGTCCCGTTCCTCTGCATGGCCCTCGGCCTGTGGTTGTCCCTTCGCTACATAGCGTTCGTTCCATTGAGGCGATTTTTCACGGACGCACCTTCGTTCCGGTTCGGACGGACACTGAAAGCGACCGCCGTCACATTGCTCTGCTACGGCGCATATGAAGCTATCGGCTACCTGCGCACCCCGGAGGCATATCGGATCTCCGACCAGATCTTCTGGGGGCTACGCATATTCGCCTGCTTCGCGTCGCTGATTCTGATACCGATCCAAGCCGGTTGCGAAGAGGCGCTGTTTCGCTGTCTGCCGGCCCGCGTCGCATACGGCAGGCTTCCGAAGACGATGTCCGGACGACTTGGCCTGAGCGCCGTTTCATCGATTCTGTTCGTCCTCCCCCATCTTGGGAATCCCGAGGTTTTTGCATCGGGCACACCATGGGCGGTCATCGCCTATTATGCGATCTTCGGATTCATGAGCATGGAGCTTTCCGTATCGACAGGAGGGTTCGAGACGGTACTAGGAATCCATACGGCGAACAATCTCTTCGTCGCTGTGGTCTGCGGATACCCGCAGTCGCCGCTTCCCGGTTTTCCGTTGCTGATCAAAACGTATGCGATCGAGGGATGGTCGAGCAGCGTCCAGCTTGCCGCTACATTCATGATCGTCAGGCTCGTGATGCGGAAACCTTCCTCCGAATAGGTTGTTTTCATCGAATGGGGAGTACGGTATACTACACGCTGAGTCGATTCGACTGACAAACCGATGAGGAGTACTGCATGGATAACGAAAAGCCGAAAACCACGAAGAAACGCAAAACGCGGATGGAAAGGAACATCAAGAAAGCGAAGAAACGCGGCAAACGGCTGCTGATTCTCCTGGCGGTACTGTTGGTCATCTTCGTCGTGACCATGCTGCTCACTCCGTCGGAAGAGACGTATTACGCTGCGGCAGGTACATCGGAAAGCATCCCGAATCTGGAGCTTCCCGCATCGAGACCCGGAGATCAGATCATCCGGCACGAGGGATACACCCTTTGCTACAACGAAGAGCATGAACAGCCGGACTGGGTCGCATATGAACTGACTCGGGAGGAAGTATACGGGTCGGAAGAGAGAAAGGATAACTTCCGTCCCGATCCGCAGGTCGCCACGGGATCCGCCACATTGGACGACTACCGGGGATCCGGCTACGACCGGGGACATCTCATTCCTGCCGCCGATTTGAAGTGGTCCGCCGAAGCGATGAGCGATTCCTTCTATCTGAGCAACATGAGCCCCCAGGATCCGCAATTCAACAGGGGGATCTGGGGAACGCTCGAAGGTGTCGTACGGAATTTCGCCGCTACGGAGGAAAGCGTCTATGTAGTCACCGGCCCGGTGCTTACCGATGGACCATACAAGACGATCGGAAAAAACAAGGTTTCGGTACCGAAACGGTACTATAAAGTCGTCCTCGACTATCGCGAACCGGAAATCAAAGCCATCGGGTTCTTGCTCCCCAACGAGGGCTCGAAGAAAAGCGTACAGAGTTTCGCAGTGAGCGTCGCCGATGTGGAGGCTGCTACTGGCCTTGACTTCTTCCCCTTGCTGCCCGACGATATCGAAGCCCGGCTGGAACGTTCGTTCGATACGTCGGCATGGGATTTCTCCGAGTTCCGTGCATCCGCTGAAGAACGGGCGAACATCGAGTCCGCACAAAAACCGAAAGCATCGGGAACCATCGGAACGCTGCATCGTCTGTCGGGGAGTTTCCTCGTGAAGATCAAGAAAGAGCTCATCGGCATCATAGAGATATTCATTCCGAAATCGGTCACGCAAGCCATCGGTCTGTAGCGAATCATCTGCCGACCGCGGCAAGGTATGCCCTGCGGAGTTTTTCCGCCTGTTCCCAGGGGACGAGCCTTCTGTCGGGACCGGAGCCTTTCGCTCCCGGTCCGCGGCTGCCATGTTCAAAGAACCGGGACTCCTGCGGATACCAGGTACGTTCCACCCCATCCTTCGTACGGCTGTGCATCGACGTCCAGCCCTCAGCTTTGATATGGTCCTCCATCTCGCAGGAGAGGAACACGGCGGCGCAACTGACATCGACCGCGCCTCCCGGATGCCATGGCCGTCCCAGCCACACCGAATGCGACGGCATGGCGACAGTCTCCTTCTCCAGACGGCAGGCAAGGAAACAGAATCCCAGATCGGCACGTTCTTTCGTCGAAGGCGCGCAAACGTAGCCCTCTCCCCCCGGATAGAAGCGCGACACGATCGTACAGGAATCGAACAACGCGATCCCGGCACCGAAAATGAAATCGATGTTCCCCATGATCCGGCAGTCGGAAAAGCAATGCGATCCTACATCGCAGAACAGCGTATCCTGCCATCCGATGAACGTGCATGATTCGCAGACCGTATCGTCGGCTCCTTCGATGGTCCGGAAAGCGACGGCCTGCGTACCATGCTGACGTCCGGGATCCCCGGACATTTCATCACGGGCCTTGATGTAGTCGAAACCGTTGGTGAATGTCATTCCTCTCGCCCTGAACGACGGAGCGGCTATCGTCAGCGTGGCGCTGTCTCCGGTTCCCAATGCCCGGCCGTCCCTGACAAACCCGTTGTGGTCGTCGAAAACGATGACGCTCGTTCCGGG
>Ga0172377_10000931_pt1 | contig 28836 bp, 32 predicted proteins | sample Pumphouse3metaG_FD_119749 | JGI IMG/M metagenome (GOLD analysis project Ga0172377, IMG submission 119749) | Leachate microbial communities from a municipal landfill in Southern Ontario, Canada - Pumphouse #3 metaG | ecosystem: Engineered > Solid waste > Landfill > Unclassified | place: Canada... | reverse complement strand
TTCATATATCGGTGCAAGGACGAACAGGGAAGGCGGTCCAGGTGCGTTGGCAGCAGCGATTCTGGGAAAGACGGCCAACTATGGTTTACATTTGGATAGGAACAGAGCGCCAACTGTCATCATCGAAGCCGATATCGACGGCTCTTTATTCCAGCATTCTCTGCTTGGTCAGGCAGTTGGGGTTCGGATAGGTTCCAGAATCCCCTATTACAAAGGTATCAGACCCGGAGTGGAGGAGGCGAAGACGATGGCTGCGGCCATGGCCGCCTCGGGATCAGTGGCCATGTTCCATGTGGAGGGCATCACACCTGAAGCCGAAAGATACGACATCTCCGAACTGGAGACGGTGCACATCGGTCGTAGGGAGATCGAAGAGGCTCGTGAAAAGCTGAACTCCACGGATGACGTGGAGCTCATAGCATTGGGGTGTCCGCATCTTACCGATAAGGAGATGCACGAGATCGCATCCTTGTTGAAAGGAAAGAAGAAAAAAGGCGACACAGAGATATGGTTCTGTACGTCCGAAACCGTCAGGGACAGATGTTCCGAGGATGTTAAGGTGATGGAACAGTTCGGCCACGTCATCGCCGATACATGTATGGTCGTGGCGCCGATAGAGGGAACATTTTCAAGAACAGGTACGAATTCTTGCAAGGCGGCAAATTATCTACCTACACTCTGTTCTCAAAGAGTAATGTGTCAGGACATAACGGAATTGCTCAAGGTGATACAATGATCATAGAGGGACGTCCTATCTCGAAAGGCAAGGCAGAGGGCAGTGTACTAAGATTGAATGAACCCCTAAGTTTTCTTGGCGGAGTGGAAGCTTCATCAGGAGACATCAAAGTTGAAAAAGGCGGCAATGTCGCAGACAGGGTGCTTGTTTTCCCAAGCGGGAAGGGGAGTACCGTAGGTTCATTCGTGATGTACGACTTGAAGGTCCACAGCAAGGCACCGGTCGCTATAATAAACTCCACGGCGGAGACGATCGTCGCCACAGGTGCGGTGATATCATCGATACCGATGATAGACCGTATCGATGTGGATCTGCTGAGGGACGGTGACAGGGCGATCGTGAATGCTGACAATGGCACTGTAGAGCTCGTGGACGTAAAGAGTGTAGAATCGGTCTCATCCGTCATCCTGATCGACGGGAAGATACTGGTACTCAAACGTCCGGCAACCGCAAGATCTTTTCCAGATGTCTGGTCACTGTGTGCAGGTAAGATAGAATACGGAGAGAGCCCGGAGGCCGCTGCAGTCAGAGAGATCGAAGAAGAGACAGGGATTGCGGTCACCAGGCCGTTAAAGGATCTCCTGCCGATCCACGTCAGGGAGAAGAATGTGATCTGGAAAGTCTATCCGTTCATGTTCAAAGCCGACGGTGCAGTTCCGGTGATCAACGAAGAGAATGAGGAATTCAGGCTTCTCGATATAGAAGAGATAAAAGGATTGGAGCTTGTCCAAGGTACGCTGGATGTTATCGAAGCATTAACGGCGGATGATTGATCCAATACTTCAGAACATATGGCTCCTGTCCGGAAATCATATCGGATTCATGTTTGCCTCGCAGACGTTGTTCGGAACGATCAAGGCAAAGGGCGTTTAACAAGATCGGCATGTATATTTTCGGCATTCGTCCGAATAGATCCGGTTTTCATATGTCGTAAAGTGGAAAGAACATCCATTCTGTAAAGAGTCCAATACAGAATGAAAAAAATTTTTAAAAGGGATGTGTCGCCACACCCCAGGATGTTTAGAGGACAATGGAACTGATCCCGATGGTGATGTCCTTTCCCGTAACGTCCCACGTCTTTATTTCATCGCCGCCGGGACTGTCGGTGAATGTGAGGTTCTTCGCTCTAACCTCATTGGAGATGTGTTCCTTCCATGTTATGAAGAGGTCTGTGAGATGCGGATCCGATCTCACTTCGCAGTTGATGTACTGTTCTACGTTCAATTTCATATCCTTACGCATCTGCTGTATCCTGCGGATGAGCTCTCTGGCGTAGCCTTCGGCTTCGATCTCCGGAGTTATCTCGAAGTCTATGTACATCACACCGGGTCCGAAGCTGACCCCGGTCACTGTGTCAGAATTTTCGACCGTTTCATTCGAATACAATATCTCTTTGATGTTTCCCTGCTGTGCCAGGACATGTTCGAACATCCTCACAGCACTGTTGACATCATCATTATCGCCTTTCACGGTGAGAGACTTCAGAGGCCATCTGAGCTTACTGCCCATCTTCTGTCTTTCGGCCGCTATTATCTCCACGATGTCCTGAATCAGTTTCATGCTGTATTCTATGCCGTCGTTGAGCAAAGACGCGTTGTATTTCGGCCAATCCTCCATATGAACGCTTATGAGTTTACCGCCCATGTGCTGATAGACCTCTTCTGCGATATGCGGACAAAGCGGCGCGATCGAAAGAGCAGTGCTCATTATCGCGTAATGAAGTACGAAGTACGAGGCATTTTTATCCTCCTCTGAATCTTCGTTCTCCGTCCAGGTCCTGTCCCTCACGAGACGGACATACCATCTGGACAGATCTTCAAGGATGTAATCGTCAAGAACACGGCTGACCTTCTGAAGCTCTCTGGTCTCAAGGAATTCAGTTGCATTCTTCTTCATCCTCTCCGTCTTTGAAAGCATCCAAAGGTCCTCGTTCCTGAGATACTTACTGACAGATTCCAAAGTATGCAGTTCCGGATCGTAACCGTCTATGTTCATGTAGGTGGATGCGAAATTCACAACGTTCCAATAGGTATTGAGGACCTTTCTGGCACCTTTGGGTCCATCCTTCTGGAACGCCGTGTCCTCCCAGGGTGCATTCGCTTCGAGCAGATAGAATCTGAGCGAGTCTGCACCGACTTCGCCGATGATCTGCAGCGGTTCGATGACGTTGCCCTTGGATTTCGACATCTTCTGTCCTTTGGGATCGAGGACCCACCCGTGCATCATCACCTCATCGTAAGGAGCGCGGTCAAATGATATCACACCTGCTGCAAGCTGCGAATAGAACCATCCGCGGGTCTGGTCATGTGCTTCGACGATGAATCTCCCTGGCCACCATCTATCATACTGTTCGGTGTCCGAAGGCCAACCCAGATCCGCCCATGCAGCGACTCCGGAATCGAACCAGACATCGAGTACGTCCTTTACGCGCGTCATAGTCCCGCCGCATTTGGGGCACGTGAACGTCACTGCATCTATCCACGGTCTGTGGGTTTCCATTCCTTCGGTGTAACCTTTTCCCTCTCTGAGTTCGTCGTACCTGCCTACGACCTTCTTCTCACCGCAGGTACACCGCCACACAGGCATAGGGATCCCCCAATATCTCTGTCTGGATATACACCAATCTCTGGCACCTTCCACCCAATTCCTCTCTCTCGATGAACCGGCCCATTCAGGTACCCATTTGACACGGTCGATCTCGTCAAGCATCTTCTGTTTTACCGCCGTTACCTTCATGAACCACTGATTCGTGTTACGATAGATGATGGGTGATTTGCATCTCCAGCAGTGACCGTATCTATGCTTTATCCTCTCGGATGAGAATAGTTTCCCATTTTCGTCCAGGTACTGGAGGATCGGTTCGTTGCTCACTTTCACTTTTTTTCCGGCAAGCATCGGGAACTCATCGGTGAACCTTCCGGATTCACCTACCGGGCAGAATGGCGGTATGCCGTATCTTTTTCCAGTTTCGTAATCGTCCGGACCGAATCCGGGTGCGGTATGTACCAGGCCCGTATTATCATTCTCAACGTAATCGGCAGTGACGACCTTGTATGTCCAATCTGTTCTATGCAGATATTTCTCATCGATCTCGAACGGAGGTTCATAAGCCATACCCTCAAGGGACTTTCCTTTCATCTTCTCGAGTATCTCGAACCTTTCATAACCTCCGTTTTTGGCTATTGTCTCGGCGCGAGATTCAAGCACGATGAATGTGTCAGTTCCTTTCGGGCCGACCATCTTAACCTTAGCGTAGTCGAAATCGGGATGGACCGCAACGGCCATGTTGGATGGTAACGTCCAAGGTGTAGTCGTCCATATCAGAAGTGAATAATCTGTGCCTGTCACCGGGAATTTCACGGTGATGGACGGGTCATCCTCGTCCCAATATTCGATTTCGGCGTCGGCAAGGGCCGTCTCGCATCTGGGACACCAAGTGAGCACACGGTCTGCCGATTCCAGCAATCCGCGTTTATAAGCACGGGAAAGGGTCCACCACGCGGCCTCGAGATAACTGGGTTTAAGGGTCTGATAGGGGTTTTCCCAATCCATCCACACGCCCAATTGCTTGAACTGTTCGGTCATGCTCCCATGCAGTTCATAAGCGAATTTCTTGCAGGTGTCTACAAATTTATCGATACCGAACTCTTCGATCTCCTTCTTCGAGTGGACTCCGATCTTCTTCTCCACCTGTACCTCGATGGGCAATCCGTGCATGTCGAAACCGGGTTGGTCACGGACATTGAATCCCCTCATCCTCCAGTATCGGATAAGGGTGTCCTTGATCGTCTTGTTCATGGCAGTGCCAAGATGGATGGAGCCCGTTGTGTACGGAGGTCCGTCCACGAAATAGAAATCCTCTCCCCCCGACCTCAATTCCTTGGTCTTCTCGTAAGCATCATTCGATATCCAGTATGCCTGGATCTCCTTCTCAATCGTCGGTGCGTCATAATTTGCGCGGACCTGCTTTATCATCGCTAGTCACTTCCAGGCCGGAGCTATCTTGTCCGGCCGCAGGCCGGTCTATGGAAAACCAAATTATATACTTTAGCGAGACGAAAGGTCTCAGAACCAGGAGTCCAGAGATTTCTGCTGTCTTCTTGTCCTGTTCTTCTTCCTTGATTCCTCGATCCTGTTCAGTGCGGATTCGACGCGTTCCCTGGAGAAATCATAACCGACGAGTAGATCGATAACGGCCTGACGATCGACCGGTTCTGGCGAGAGGGAGTAATCGTCCGAATATCTTCCCCTGAGAAAGATATCCCTTACGTTCTGATAGCCCGGGATTTCCTGTCCGATGTGTGCCAGTGCACCTTCGATATTCTCATGGTCTCTGATCAACTTCAGTCCTTTTTTGGGTCCGATGCCTGCGATGCCTTTGTTGAAATCGGTACCCATGAGTATACAGACGTCTACGAGCTGTTCCCTTGTTATTCCGAGTGATCCGAGGAATTCGTCCGAATCGATGAGTTCGGTCTTTACGTCTCTGTAGAGGTCCTTGCCAGGCACCTTTCTTCTTCCGGTTATCGTGATGTTTCTCACCAATCTTGGTGCGCCGAAGAGCAAAGAATCGAAATCCTGGGATGCGGCCGCCCATACGTCTCCTTTCGAACACATGTACGCACCCTGTGCCTCACCGTCGCTTGGTGCTTCTATGATGGGAAGACCGAGGTAAGAGATCAACATCTTCGACGATTCCAGGACATCAGAGGTCATTCTGGAGGTCTGCTGCGCTTTCGAGAACGCCTTTTTCGTATCCCCTTCCCTGATAGCCTCTTCCCATTCCCTGGTAGCCTTCTCCCTTCTCGATTTACGTTCGGCTATGGTGTTCGCCTTAAGCTCGTGCGCCTTTCCGTCGAAAATGAAAGAAGGTTCTATGTCTGCTTCGATGAGATTTGCGGTCCTGTAAAGAAGCCCAGAGAGTTGGGAGGAGACCCTTCCTTTCGTATCCGTCAGAGGATAGCCGTCCGGTTGTCTGATGATGGAGAGGAACTGATAAATCGTGTTATAGGCATCGATCGCCACCGACCTTCCCCTGAGATCTGAGAGTTCCAGAATCTGCGGTTCAACGATGCCTGAGAGATTGACTCCCATATGCTTACCTGACTCTACTCATCCAGCAGGTATACTGATACGCCGAACATGAGGAGCATGAAGAGAGCCGCAAGCGACACGTACGCGATTACCACATTGAAATCCACTACTGCGAACACGATGAAGAGAACCAGAAGAATTCCCGTCAGAATGTATATGAGGTTGTCTCTGCCGAACAACGCCCTCTTTTTGAAATCGACTGCCATGATACAGCAAACCCGTAGCGATAAATTAAGCTTTGCTATCAAATTTTTTCCACAGCGATATCTCCGAAGCCATATCGGGCATCTTGAAGAGATAGCTTCCAGCAGCCAATACGGTGGCCCCGGCCTCTACGCATCTTTTCCCCGTTGTACGGTTTATGCCTCCGTCGACCGAGATCTCAATGTTACGACCGTTCTTCTTTGCGTAATCGCGTATTGCGCAGATCTTTGGCAGGACCTCTTCACGAAACGGTTGTCCGCCGAAACCAGGCTGTACGGTCATGACCAGCACCAGATTGACGCGATCAAGATATGGTTCTATATCTGAAAACGGCGTTCCAGGATTGAGTGATATTCCAGGGGTTATGCCCGATTCTCTGATTCTCTCGATCGCCTCTTCCTTGTCGCCCTCGGCTTCGACGTGTATGGTGAGCATATCGGCACCCGCCTCTGCAAAAGCCCTGATATGGTTCTCAGGGTGTTGTATCATTAGATGGACATCAAAAGGGATCCTGGAAAGGGAACGAACGGAGCGTATGACATCAGGACCGATTGTGATGTTAGGGACGAAGTTACCGTCCATAACATCGATATGCACCCAATCCGCTCCTGCCCTCTCAACACGGATCAATTCCTCACCGAATTTTGCAAAATCAGCTGAGAGCATGGAAGGAGATACCTTTGTCACACGTGAGCACATGTGTTCATCGGAATTTAATCTTTGGATTGGAAATGTCTTTATCATCGTTCTACGATAGACATAGCATGACAAGTATCAGGAATGTGGAGAAGATCTGCGATATCAAAGGCTGTGAGAAGCCCGCAGAGCGGTCCCTTAACATCAAAAAGGTTAAAGAGACGTCCTTGGAGCTCAAGGACGACAGTTGCAGGCAGGTCCATATGTGCAAGGACCATTACCGTATTTTCAAAAAAGAGACGAAGAACGACATCCCTGATTATATGGGATGATCATCGGTTGCCTGCATGCTAGAACTTCTTTTTCTTGGGACAGGGGCCAGTGTTCCGTCTAGGGACAAGTCGCTGCCGTGTGTGGCCATTAGGCACGGAAGCAACATTACGATGTTCGACTGCGGGGAGGGTTCTCAGAGACAGATGATGGTATCCCCTCTGTCCTTCATGAAGATCAACCAGATCTTCATCACACATCTTCACGGCGACCATGTTCTGGGTCTACCGGGTCTCCTTCAGACTATGGGAATGTCGGGGAGGAAAAGCCGTCTTCTCGTCTGCGGTCCCAAAGGTACTGGGAAAGCATTGACCAGAATGCTTGACACCTGTGAGGGTAGCATAGAGTATCCGTTGGAGTTGGTGGAGCTTAAAGGCGGAGAGAAGATCGAGTTCAGAGGGTTCTCCGTGAGTTCGTTCAGAACGGAACATGCCATCGACTCTTTGGGTTACGTTCTTAGAGAAGATGATGTCGGCGGCAGGTTCGACAGATCCAAAGCCATGGATCTGGGAATACAGCCAGGACCGGATTTCACCAGACTTCAGAACGGTGAAACGGTCAACGGTGTGAGACCTGAACAGGTGATAGGCAGATCGAGATCCGGTTGCTCCGTTGCATACACAGGCGACACCGTACCTTGCGGGACGGTATCGGAGGCCGTAAAGGATGTCGATGTTCTGATACACGAGGCAACATTTTCCAAGAAGGAGTCAAAGTTGGCTTCGGAACATATGCATTCTACGGCAGAGCAGGCCGCCGTTACAGCGAAGGAGGCCGATGCAGGGATGCTCATGCTTGTCCATATAAGCAATCGTTACGATGATATCGTTCTAATCGAGAACGAGGCGAAGGACGTCTTTGCCAATACGTTGGCCGTCAGGGACATGCAGATGTTCCGATTGACCAAGAGCGGTATCAGATCAATTTGAGCATATCCGCGTTTGTGATCAGACCGACAATCTTGCCCTTCTTCGTGACGAGTATCGCACTGCAGTTGGTCATCATGGAGGTGACGGTCGAGATGGGTGTGTTCTCGGTCACTATCGGAAAGGAATCGTCCATTATCTTGTAGATTGGTTTGTTCGAGAGCTCATCCATCGTCAGGCCTTTCCTCAGAAGTTCGAATATCCCCCTCTCGGTTATGCTTCCGACGGAAACATCTCCTTCAAGGACGGGGATCTGGGAATATCCTGTGGATTTCATGAGACTCGATGCGCTGTGTACAGTATCCGTGCTCTGGATGGTGACGACGCCCTTTGAGGCTATATCGGCTGCGGCAAGATTCTTGTCATCCTTGCGATACATGGAATCCAGTGTTTCGAACAGTTTAACCATGGTGGAGTAGCTGGCTGATATCGAGTTCCGCTCGATCTTAGCGATAGTGCTCTGACTGATGCCGGAAACGGTAGCCAACTGTGCCTGTGTTATATCCAAAGATTTTCTCATCTTTCTGACATCGGATGCAGGAGGGAATTTCATATTGCAAAGTATATATTATTCATATATGAATATTTACATCAATTCTCTTTATTAACGATAAGTTCCTGATACGCTAGTAGCCTTAGACTAAGGAAGGAAACATCATGGCAAAGAACATTTACGTCGAAGCGATCAACGAGGTTCCCACACCACTCGGTAAGGTGGAGCTTGTTGAGAGGAAAGGTATCGGACATCCAGACAGCGTTGCCGATGCTCTCGCCGAAGAAGTCTCGAAAGCACTCTGCAGGATGTACAAGAAAGAGTTCGGTACGGTCCTTCATCACAATACTGATGAGACGCAGATAGTTGCAGGGCAGTCCGCTCCGTGTTTCGGCGGCGGAGTGATAATCGATCCGTCCTACATACTCCTGGTGGGACGTGCGACGACACACGTCGGTGAAGGTGACGACATGAAATCGCTTCCATGTAAACCTGTTGCCCTAAGGGCTGCCAGGAACTACATGGAGAAGACTTTTCCCAATCTGGATGTAGATTCAGAGATCATTCTCGATGCCAGGATAGGACAGGGGTCTGACGATCTGAGAGGTGTTTATCAGACATCGAAATTCCTCGCCAACGATACATCGTTCGGTGTCGGATACGCGCCCTATTCGATCACCGATATGATAACGCTCAAAACGGAAGAGTACATAAACGGCAAATTGAAAAGCGAGATGAAAGAGACAGGACAGGATGTGAAGGTCATGGCATCCAGGGTCGACAAGGAGCTCACACTCACGGTCGCATGTGCTATGATAGACAAGTACATAGACGATGCAGAACACTACAAGTCCTCCATCGAGCAGCTCAAGGACAGGGTCACTGAGAATGCGCTCAACATAATCGGCGATGCAGACCTAAAATTCAAACTGGACGTCAATACCGGCGATGACTATGAAAGGAACGTCTACTATCTCACGTGCACAGGTCTTTCTCAGGAGATGGGTGATGACGGTTCCGTCGGAAGAGGAAACAGGGCCAACGGTTTGATCACACCCTACAGGCCGATGTCCATGGAGGCGACGTCCGGGAAGAACCCGATAACGCACATAGGCAAGATATACAACATAATGTCGAAGCTTATCGCCGAGGATGTTGCAAAGAAGGTCTCGCCCGAAGTCGAGGTCCGCGTGAGGATACTTTCGCAGATAGGAAAGCCGGTCAGCAGTCCATTGAACTGCAGTGTTCAGCTTGTCACCGACAACACCAAAGATATTGGAAAATGGAAGTTGGAGGCTCAGGAGATCGCAAACGATTGGTTGGACAATATTGATAAAGTAACAGATCTAATTACCAGTGGGAAGGTCAGAACCTTCTGAGGTCCCATGAGAATAATAAACATGCCCCAATACGGTCCGATGTTCCGTTTCACGGACGCGAACGTGTATTGGGCCCTTTACCTCCTTTCGGACGGAAAGAGGATGGGGCGTAAGAAATTGGCCGATGCTGTCGGGGTAGGAGAGGGTAGCATGAGGCGTATCCTTGACACCCTTCGGGAGTGGGAGATGATCAGCATCAAGCAGACCGGGATCACGATAACCAGATCCGGGCTTGGATTTCTGGGCGAACTGCCCATCAAAATCGTCGATATAGACATGGGTGATGCGGTGGTCGGTGAGTTTAACCAGGCGGTGCTGGTATACGGCGTGGCCAACAAGATAGAGAACGGTATGCAGCAAAGGGATGCCGGCATAAAGGTAGGTGCGGAGGGATGCACAACCGTCGTAATGCGCAACGGCGTGCTGATGATACCCCCCGACTGGAACGTCGACAAGGAACGTCCCGAATTGGCCCGCAAAATCAGAACCGTTACGGAGATGACGAACGAGGACGTCCTTATAGTCGGAAGCAGTTCCAACCGTTATGCTGCGGTCGTGGCTGCATTGACAGCGGCCTTCGAGTTATTCTGATCCCTTCCGCGGTAATATCATGAAGCATCTGATGAGCCGTTCCGTATACGGTCCGGCAGAGGAAATCGCGATCGGTCGCATACACGGACTGGATGGTGTAGAGCTTCTTACCGGGTATGAACCCGTGGATGCATCCTTCCTCGGTCAGTCGGTGTCCGTGCATCTGCCGTACGCGGTTGATTGGTACGCGGCATGGACAGGCGCAAGAGAGGTCCCTGACAGCATACCGGACAGAGACGTCCGGTACATTTTCTACGGTAGGAACAAAGAAGATATCGTGAAAAATCTGAGACTAGCGATGGATAACGCTTCAAAGGTGGATCCCGCGTACGCGGTCCTGCATGCATGCAATGCCAATCTGAACGAGATGCTGGAATACGGATATTCAGATGACGATGAGAAGATACTGTCCGTATTCGTTGAGATGGTGAACGAGGTCGTGTCTTCGTTTCCGGAAGGAGAGCCGCCGTTCAGGATCCTGTTCGAGAATCTATGGTGGCCGGGACTCAGAATGCTTGATGACAGGGGATTTCGTTTTATTGAGAAAAAGATCGAGTTCGAGAACTGGGGTCTATGTCTCGATACGGGGCATCTCCTGGTCTCGACCAAGAGATCCAGGGAAGAGCTGTCATCGATCCGTATGCTGGCGGGAATATTCGAAAAATATCCAGAAGATATGATAGACAAGATCATCACGATGCATTTCCATCAGAACACATCAGCCGATTTCATGAGGTCCTATGCAAGGGATTCGAATTATCTGGGGATGGATGTAATGGAACGTTTGGATATCGCATATGGATACATCTTCGGGATGGATGAGCATCGTCCTTTCACCATGAAGGAGGCGACCGAGCTAGTTGATATCATAAGACCGGAATACGTAACACATGAGATGGGAGCCCTGGAGACAGAGGCCCGTATCATGGACTTCGAGCAACAGAGGTCTTTGTTCCCGAGATGATCTTCCTGACAAGTTATTTATCCGCCATATGCATGGCATCCCACAGGGAGGAAGAGATGGACATGGATGCCAGTACAAATCTGAAAGATATCATAGTGTTTTTGATAATGCTAGTTTTGGCGATTGTGGTCGCACTGATATTCCTGATCGGTGTGATGTTCGTACTGCAAATTGCCGCCGATGCGATAAACAACGGATACGCGGTCCTGGGGCCGGCAACGTTGCTGATCGGTGCGATACTCGTTGCCGGTGCGATATATATGAAGAAGGAGTAAATCTTTTTAATCTTCCGGGCTTCTGGGCGGGAGTCCGGTAATTTAATCTATCAGAGGATTCTTTCCAGGATATCCACGATGTCCGAACACATCCTCGGACAGTGTTCCTTGTACACTCCGTCCTGAAATGCTTTGATGTTCTCATCATTCTTGCGGATATCCAGGCCCATGAGTTCAGGGCAGGTTATGCCGTTGTATTTCTTATGGAATTCCGTCATGAATTCCTCTCTTTTTATGAGGGTGAGGCCTTTCATGGAGAAATCAGGTTTTTCACTCCCGTACTTCAATCCTATGACGGCGTATGCACCGAGGATCGCACCGCAGACGCTTCCTCGCAAGAGACCCATACCCATGCACGAGACGGATTTCAGGATGTCGTCGACGTTCCCGTTCATGCGGTCTCTCATCGCATAGATTACGGATTGCGCGCAATCATATCCTTCGTCGTAGAGTCTGCAGATTTCTTCTAGGTCCATGGTGGTGGATTGCGTTCGTATATAAATCTACTTTAAGGTGGCGAGGCGGTCTTCCTGAACGGTATGGGGAGCGGCTTGTAGAATGCTATAAATAATACCTCCATATTTGGAGAGGCCAGAGGAAAGACAAATGGCACGTTTCAAAGAGGCTGAGAGTAGACTTCTGGACAAGACCGTCTGCATGAACTGCTACGCCACTAATCCCAAATCTGCGACGAAATGTCGCAAATGCGGATACAGTAATCTCAGGCCCAAGGCTAAAGAGAGCAGAAAACAATGAGTTTTCCGCGTCGAGCATTCGGTTTATGGTCTTCTTGAGTATCCAGCCGGGGCGGTGACCATTGTCTCGGCGGGTTGGATTTTCCTCTCGATGGGATGTGCGTTCGGCTCTATCTCCTTAATATAGTATTGATACTATCGACCTGATTGAATGTTATTCATCCCCAGAAGGTAATAGGATGAAGGTTCTGATAGTAGATGACAACGTCGCGATCCAGGAGATCATCGCGGAGATTCTGACCGTAGATGGTTACGAAGTTGATCTAGCCAGTACGGTCGAGGATGCGATTGACAAGATCGGCACTTTCAAGCCCGAGGCAATAGTTCTGGATTCGACCGTCGGTGGGAAGAGCGGCCTGAGGGTCCTTGATTCCCTGGAGCAGGATTCGGATGTACGGGCCCTCATTCTGACCAACGGCAAGGAGCAGCTTCCGAAAGACACACCTTTCATTTTCGATTTCATTCAAAAACCCTTCAAGAGTTCCGAAATACTGGAGAAGGTCCGTTCCCTTTCCTCGGATTCCGAGATAAGACGTATGAAAGGGAAAAGAACGCGATTCAAACTTTTTTCGAGACCTGTTGCGGAGAAATCAGATGAGGATATGAGTTTAAGGTTCGGAAAGTCATATGTCGTCTTCGAGAACGAACCCGAGACCGTTTACAAAATGGCATCATTCTTCACCACCAAGAACTGCGACATAATGGTCGTGACATCGGGGAGGTCCAAATCGGTGACTGAAAGGTTCAAGGACATCCACATAAAAGTGCTGGGGTTGTCGATGAAACCTCGCATAGGCTATATCGAGATGTCCAAACTGGGTACGCTCATGGGGGCCATAACGGATTTCATCGATGAAGCGGTGAAGCCCGTCGTCGTAATAGATGATCTGGAGAGGATCATAGATGTGAACGGACTGAACACTGTCCTAACGATGATATATCAGATCATAAACGGCGGAAGCAAGAAGATCGCCACATTGATAATCTCGGTGAAGGAAGAATCCCTCACCGATAAGGACAGGGAACTGTTGCTTCATGATATGGAGCTCTACGAGGCTCAGGATGTCTGAGGGATACGGATGAAGATAGAGAGGATTTGGGCAAGAGAAGTGTTGGATTCGAGAGGTAACCCCACCGTAGAGGCAGAGGTAACGGTGAAAGGGCACAGGATTACGGCGATAGCGCCTTCCGGGGCATCGACGGGTTCATGGGAGGCTCATGAACTTCGCGACGGAGGTCCGAGGTTCGGGGGTAAAGGAGTGATCACCGCGGTGGATAACATCCGCGGTGAAATAGCTGCTAGGATCGTCGGAATGGATCCTGCTGACCAGAAGGCGATAGATATGGCGATGATCGAGCTGGATGGGACCGAGAACAAGAAGAGGCTCGGAGCCAATGCGATCATCGCGGTATCGTTGGCCGTAGCCAAGGCCGGTGCCATGGCCGAAGGTCTTCCGCTTTACGAACACATAGGTGATAATGGGGTGACGCTGCCAGTTCCGATGTTGAATATCATAAACGGCGGAAAACATGCGGGGGGCAATCTCAGGATACAGGAATTCATGATCGTTCCCGCCGGAGCGGGATCGTTCTCAGAGTGTCTAAGGATGTCCTCCGAAGTGTACATGTCGCTCAAAATCATGCTGAAGAAAAAATACGGAGTGGCTGCGGTCAATCTCGGTGACGAGGGAGGATTCGCACCGCCTCTGAATACAGCAGCCGAGGCCATGGAAACGATAATCGATGCGATATCGAATGCTGGATACACTCCTGGAAAGGATGTGTTCCTGGCATTGGACGCTGCATCAAGTGAGTTTTTCAAAGACGGCATCTATGATGTCGACGGACTGAGGCTTTCTGCATCCGAACTCGTAGACCATTACGAATCGCTTGTCAAGGACTATCCACTCATCAGCATCGAAGATCCGTTCTTCGAAGATGATTTCGAGACAACGGCTGTACTCACCAAGAGGATCGGGTCAAAAGTTCAGATAGTGGGTGACGATATATTCGTCACCAACACCAAGCGTTTGAAAAAAGGCATAGATATGAATGCCGCGAACGCGCTCCTTCTGAAGGTCAATCAGATCGGTACGGTCTCGGAAGCTGGCGAAGCTGCACAGATGAGCTTCGATAACGGTTATTCCGTAGTTATATCGCATCGTTCGGGCGAATCAGAGGATGTCAGTATCGCGGACCTTGCGGTCGGATGGGGTACGGGGCAGATCAAGACCGGAGCCCCTGCGCGCGGTGAGCGTACCGCAAAATACAATCAGCTTCTCAGGATAGAGGAAGAACTAGGTTCCAAGGCTGTTTTTCTCGGAAAGAAGGCATTCACTCTGTGAGGTTTTCAAATGGACAAGCTGTTTATCGCCGATGAGAAGGACGTTCGTTCGGGATATACGATGGATGTGTATTTTGAGAGGACCAAACGGATACTCGAGAAAAAAGGTCTCGCCGATACCAAGGTATGGGCCGAATTCACGGGCAGTGTCCTTCCTGACAATTGGCCGTGGGCGGTCTTTTGCGGTCTCGAAGAGGTGCTTCGTTTGACTGAAGGGATGCCCATCAACATCTCATCCGTTCCGGAAGGAACGATCTTCAAAGCCAGGTCGCGGAACAGCGTAAGGATTCCGTTGATGAGCATATACGGTGCGTACACTGATTTCGGTATAACGGAGACATCTATCCTCGGGATGCTCTGTCAGCCATCCGGAATCGCGACAAAGGCCGCAAGGATCAAGATAGCGGCAAAGGGCAAGACCGTGTTCGCATTCGGCAATCGCAGGATGCATCCGGCCATATCGGGCGTCATCGACAGGTCGGCGTACATAGGCGGCTGCGATGCCGTGTCATCGAGAATGGGCGGCGACATAATAGGAAAAGAACCGCTGGGTACCACGCCGCATGCGCTCATGCTGATGATGGGCAGTAATGAAGCCGCCTTCAGAGCCTTCGATGAGATAATAGAACCGGAGGTACCACGCATAATGCTGATCGATACGTTCTCGGATGAGCGTACTGGTGCCATTGATGCCTGCAGGGCCGTGAAGGACCTGAAAGGTGTAAGGTTGGATACACCAGGTTCCAGAAGAGGCAATTTCAAGGAATTGATAAACGAGGTCAGATGGGAACTCGACATGAACGGATACAAGGACGTCGGTATCATAGTGTCCGGAGGTCTGGATGAGGGAACGGTCGCAGAGATAGCGGACACGTGTGTCACTGGATTCGGTGTAGGCACATCGATAAGCAATGCACCGACAATGGACCTTTCGATGGACCTTGTGGAAAAGGACGGTGTTCCTTTGTCCAAAAGAGGTAAGTTCGGCGGAAGGAAGTATGCGTATCGTTGTCCCGACTGTCTGTCCATGGACACGTCACTTTCGCCGGATGACGACATAAGATGTTCGTGCGGATGCATGATGAGGATGTGCGAGGAGACGGTTCTGAAGGATGGGAAGAGAACCGTTCCCGTTCGTTCCGCAACGGAAATACGCGACTACGTGCTGAATCAGCTGAAGCAACTCGGAGAATTGTAAGTATGGGGGACGGTTGTCTTTAACTGTTCCGAACCCCATGATTTCCGATGGAAAATATTTTTAGCAAATTATATTCCCCAAGGAATAAACCGTTCACAGTAATCCGAAAAGTGTGGCGGTTTCTCCGTTGGACGGAGAAGATTCGAAGGCATCTTAAGTAACGTCGTTTAGTACATCCAGTATGCCTGTTAGTCCTGCCTTTCGGATAGCTTTTCCTGACGGTATATAAACTCAAAAAAACGTTAACATCGTTTCATTAGCGGCGTTACGGATAGGCTTATATTGAGCCGTCTGATTATGATGTCTGGTGTAGGATGGTGGGGGCTCCGGTTGATTCTTCGGAGGGTTTTGCACCAGATCGCTTCGGTTGGAATGGAGTTGTTGACAAGATGCAAACAGCATGTGCTACGCAGGATTCGTCTGTATTTTGCAATACGGTGCTCAACTTCAAAGGTATCGGCAGGACGAAGAAGGCGTACTGCAGATGCGGGCGCATAATAAGTCTCGATTCCGCACATGTGAATCTGAAAATAAGTTTGGGCAAAGAGATCGAGTGTCCGGTCTGCCGCAACCAGCGCATTGCAAGAGAGATAGACGAGCTGAATGCAGTTTTCGATGGCGATGCTGAGGTGGATTTCTAACCTATTAATACTCAGAGACCAATGTCGGAAGCAGAATGCATCTAATTATCGTTTCAGGAATGCTGGGTGTCGGCAAGACTTCGGTCATATTGAAATTGGCCGGCCCTCTGGCAGAAAGCGGTCGCAAGATCGTCATAATAGAGAATGACTTCGGTGCCTTGGGCGTAGACAGTGAGATCGTTCGTCGTAACGGCATGGAAGTGAGGGAACTGAAGGGAGGGTGCATATGTTGCACTCTGAAAGCGGGACTTATCGATGATCTCAGAATGTTGCAGGTTAATTTCTCACCCGATATCGCGATAATCGAACCTACGGGGATCGCGGATCCGGAGTTCATCATAAATTCGGTTAAAGACGTGTCCGGATTGAGGATCGATTCCGTAAAGACGTTGATAGTTATCGATGCGGAGAGATTCCTCAAGATGAAGAAGATGTTCGAGAGACCGTTGAAGAATCAACTGAAGGTCGCCGATGTTGTCCTTCTGAACAAGGTCGACACCGTTTCGGTGAAGGACCTGAAAGAGATAGAGCAATGCATAAGGGCATTTTCATACGAAGGCAGAATAAAACAGATACAGGCCGATAAAGGTGTCGGATTGGAGAATGTGGAAGAGGTAATGAGATGACCCAGGACGCGGAATTCATTCCGACGCTGGCGGTCATAGAGATCGTCGGCGATCTCGGCGGGATGTCTGCTGTGGAGGCCAACCGTCTATTTTCCGGCGTCATTTCGGAGATAGCGGTAGGATGTACGTCATCTGGCGTTGGGATGATAGGTCATATCAAAGCGAATTTCACGACATACGACGGAATGCTCTCCGTATCATGTACGACGGATGACGGTAAGGTACGTTCTAGGTCCGAATTTGGCTCACCTGTCAAAGGCTACAGGTCGATCATGAACGTCATAGTCTACGGGATAGGATACAGTCATATGTGCACTGTGATAGATTCCGCAGTAAAGAAGATCCCGGGAAAGAAAAAGGTAACCAAGACGGGGGATGCAGGGTGTACCGATCCGCATTGCAAAGATCCGAATTGCACCGATCCGACGCACAGGACGGTTATCAGACTCGATTGATCATTCCTTCTTCGAAAGTCTTTTAGTCTTTTTACCGGGGCATTCGGTGTTTATACACGATTCGGTGCTGCCCAGGAGTATTATAGGCGCGCCGCAGAGTTCACAGGACCTGCCGGTGGGCTGGATGAGTCCTCTGGGCCTCAGAGGATACGTTTGGGTGCACGCCGGCCATTCGGAACATCCTGCAAAGCGTTTTCCGGCTCTCGAGAACATTATCCTTATGTTTCCCTTACCGCATGTAGGACATGTACCCAGGTTCGTTTTTGTCGTGTTGCTGCTGCACTTCGGATCTATACAGCAGATCTGGGGTGGCGAACCCTTTCGTATCACCTTGAGCTGGGGCAGACCGCAAACTTCGCAAGATGTATCCTGGGTTTGGATCAGTGCGCCTCTCGGGAGTGGATAGGCGCATGAGCAGTCGGGGTAGCCGTCGCATCCGATGAAGTTCCCATTCTTTGATTTCTTGATCGTCATGTTGTTGCCGCATTTCGGACATATACCGATAAATTGCTGTTTTCTCAATGCGGCCCTGATCTCATCGCCGATAGCCTCTTTCTCCTCTACTATCTTCGTTGCGGCATTATGGAGCATGTCCTGTGATTCCTCGACCACATCGTCGAGCGTCCTTTCACCGCTGCCGATCTTCATCATGTCCTGTTCGAGCTTTGCGGTCATTTCGGGTTCTGCAATACCTCCACCGTGTTTCTCCAGGGATTTGGTGAGAGCCACACCGCTTGCGGTGGGGACCATGTAGTTCCCCTGAACGTAATTTCTGGAATACAATTTACCGATTATGTCGTGCCTTGTACTCTTGGTCCCCAGGTTAAGACGGTCCATTTCCTGGATCAGCGAACCCTGGTTGTATCTGTAAGGCGGTCTCGTCTCAGTTGCATCGAGAGAAATGGACCTTACGTCTATTTCGGAATCCACAGTCAGTTTGGGGATATATGTGTCGCCGTAGGAGAGGTACTTTTTGTAGTATTTCTTCCAACCCTCTTTCTTCAGGACATATCCTTCGGCCGAGAACGGTTCACTGTTGACATCGATTGTGCACTTTGTGATCTCTGCCTCTGCGTTGGGGCCGAGGGTGGCCAGGAATCTTCTCACTATCAATTCGTAGAGTTTCCATTTGTCGCCCTTTATCTTGTCCGATTTTGCACCTGCCGTCGGATAAATAGGCGGATGGTCAGTCGTTCTTCTCTTGCCTCTCGAAGGGGATATCGTCTGTTGGGCGAGGATCTCTGTCGCCTCCGCCTTGAAATCCGACTCTTTGAGTTTCTCCAATATCGACCGTAATCCGAGACTTCGCGGGTATTCCGTGTTCTCCGTACGGGGGTACGAGATATATCCGCCCGTGTATAGGTCCTCGGCGAGTTTCATGGCCGCCCCGGGGGGGATGCCGATCTTGTTGGCTTCCACCTGCATCATCGTCGTGTCAAAAGGTGGGGGCCTGTATTCCTCCTTCATCGAAACATCGTACGAAGTGATCCTTCCTGTTTTGGACTCTGAGCATCTGACCATTGCAGCATCCGCTTCTTCCTTCTTCCAGAACGGATTGGACGTATGTTCTCCTCTGAACGCGAGCATTCCGAATTTACCGATGATTTTCCAATATGGAACGGGTATGAAACTTGTGATCTCCTCGTTCCGGTCAACGAGCAGTTTCAGCGTAGGGCTCTGGACTCTGCCGACGGACATGAAATTCTTCCCTACCTGGCCGGACGAGAGTGAGATGAGTCTTGTGAGAACAGCACCCCAGGAGAGGTCTATGATCTGTCTTGCCTCCGCGGCATTGGCTAATTTTTCGTCGGGCAGGGTGAGGTTGGCAAATGCAGACTCGACCTCACCTTTCGTCAATGCGCTGAATCTTGCCCTTTTCACCCTGGACATGTCGGTCTGAACGGCCTTTATGGTCTCAAGACCGATGAGCTCCCCTTCCCTGTCGAAGTCGGTCGCGATTATTATCTCATCGGCGTCGTTCGAATATTCCTTTATCGCGTTAAGTATACTCACAACACGCACGGTCTTTATCTGTGATGCATAGACAAGATCTACCGGTGAACCGGCACTCCAATCGTTGAACTCAGGAGGGTAGTCCAGTTCTATGATATGTCCTCTCAGGCTGATAACATTGTAATCATCACCGCCTGCGGTGAAGGAGATGACGCTTGCGCCGTTAAGGTTCTGCGAGTGGGTTTTGCCATCGGAAAGGATCGTCGATATCCTCCTTGCAGCATTGGCCTTCTCCGTGATTATGAGTTTTCTCATCGGTGGCAATCAACTTCTATCCTTTATTAATAATGTTAGGTACGACATCTAGCAGCTACATATTTCAACCCAGCCGTCACTACAGGGTAACATGGATCCCGTTGAGAGGGTCGTGGACATCCTGAGCAGCACTAAAGGCGTTATCGGCGCCTTCGTTATGGATGATGATCTCTCGAAAAGAATTCTCATGGAGGAGAGAAGTGTGATCTCCATTACGGGGATGGATGTCCAGAACGTCGGCTTTGAAGAGGTTATGGGCAGAGAGTATAGAATATGTGTCGTATACAGCAACGGGTCTTTCGAGGAACCGAAAGGAACACCCGTCATCATCATGGTGAACTCTTCCGATGAGATCGTAGGTACAGCCGTTTCGGAGGATATGATGGAAGAATACTCCGAAAGGAAAGACGTCATTTGGATATCTGACGATTTTGTAATATTTGCGGATTCGAACACCGACGGAACGGAGAGATTCGTACTCCCTCCATGCAGATATTCTGCATTGAACGAGAAGGACGGTTGCAAGGATGCGATATTCTCTTCACCTGCGACGACCTCGGATATCATGATGAAGAACCACTTCGGTGTGGGTTCGTCCAACAAGACATCCACTATAGTGGTCGGGTTCAATGTGTCATGATAACGTCTTGCCGTCATTGAACAAGAATATCCTACAAGGGATCATACTGTTCTTCTCGAATGAGAATCCTATATCCGTTTTCTCTGCGTATTCTCTGATATTTATACCGAATCCACTCATCGGAGGGACCTGGAATTCAGGACGTCTGCAGTTTTTCCCGTCAGGGTTTTCGCAGTTCTCACACAATATGCATGATCATCCTGCAGGTGTTTTGAAATACGGAGGTCAATGGGAATGTTTGTTCTTCATCATCGGTATCGATGTCCTCTATCGTCCGTACCAACATTGCCGTGTATCCGTATCTGTGAAGTTTTTCAAGACATTCCTCGGGAGTGCCGACTGCAGGAGGACACGTGCCGTTCTTTCCGTATAAGCCACATTTATCCTCTCTGCACAGTTCCCTGCCGGCACATGCATCTTCGATCGTCATCTAGGGAACGGAAGGATCCTCATAGAGCGCGATGTTCCTATCGTGCCTTATGAAGTTCATTATCTCATCTAACGGCATCCTTCTGCTCATCTTATTCGATATGATGTGATTTGTACGTGGATGGGGCGACCATAGTCAATTTTCCCTTGAGCACTCCTTTTATGGATGCGGCCTCATTTGAAAAGGCCTTGAGTTCCTTCAGTTTTCCGTTGACTATTATGATCTCCGCTATCTTGTCGTTTCCAACGTCGGATTGGAATGACACAGAAATGTTATCTTTGTTCCTCTGTTTGACCGCAGAAAGTCGTTCCATGACGTTGCTGGTGTTCTGATCATAGATCACGATGACGGTGCCCGTCACGTAACAATCCCCATTCTTCCATTCGTTTTCGGCAAGGGAGTCCCTCACAAGATCGCGAATTGCCTCCGAACGGCTGGCATATTCCTTTTTGGAAATGGCTTCGTCGAATTCTTTCAGAAGCTCTGGTTCAAGTGATACACCGATACGTGTGACTCTGTCCATCATTGGAATGATAAAGGGAGATGCGGTTTAATGGTTGCGGTGTCCTGGATTCTAGACAGGGCAAAAGATACACAGTTTCAGGACACATCCGACGGAACCTCATTATAAATAGGGAATAGACATAATTTACCCCCATGGATATTTCTGCGGAACTTACGTCCGTAATGAAGGAGACCATCAGGGGGATGGTTGAGGGGAAGGATGTCGCAGTTGCCTTCTCAGGCGGTTTGGACAGCGGGATAGTGGCTGCGATGACAAAGGAATACGCAAGGTCTGTAAGACTTTACACGGCCGGAGTTGAGGATGCGTACGATGTCATCGCCTCAAGGGAACTGGCGGAGATCCTCGGTCTTCCGTGGGAGCACATCCTGATATCGAAGGATAATCTGGAGACCAATATCAGAGAGATGATAGAGGTCTCAGGTACGGACAATCCCATTACGCTGTCTTTCGAGATACCCTTGTTCTACGTCTCGAAGAACATAGGGGAGAAGTACATAATCGGCGGACAGGGCGCCGATGAACTGTTTGCCGGATACTCAAAGTACATCGGTCTGTCGGAAGATGCCCTCAGAGATCAGATGGAAGCGGACATGATCAGTTTGCTGACAGATACACTGTCGCATGAACGTTCGGTCTCCGAGCATTTCGGTAAGACGATTCTGTATCCGTATCTCGATAAAAGGGTCATCGATGTCGTCAAGACCATGGATATGAAGGACCTGGTTCCGGGCGAGATCAGGAAAGAGACTCTCAGGAAGGTCGCGGAGATGATAGGTCAGCCCGAGATCGCCGCAAAGAAGAAGAAGGCAGCCCAATACGGATCTGGTGCTATGAGTCTTTTCAGGAAGATAGCCAAGAAAAAAGGCATCACGGTCAGCGAATTTATTGCAGGGACATGCAATGACATCCATCAATAAGGAAGATGCACTCAGATGGTTGTACGGGTTGAGCGTTCACGGTATCAAGCTCGGTCTGATAAACATCACAGAGCTGCTTAAAAGGGTCGGGAATCCGCAAAATTCGTTCAGGTCGATACATGTGGCGGGAACGGATGGTAAAGGTTCCACATGTGCGATGATCGATTCCGTTCTGAGGGAATCCGGCATCAGAACGGGTCTTTACACTTCTCCTCATCTTATCGATTTCAATGAACGTATTGCCGTCTCGGGACGTAATGTCTCCGACGATGAGCTGTGTGCGTTGATGGACGGGATGATCCCGGTAGTGGATGATATGCAGAGAGAAGGTATGCAATGCACTTTCTTCGAGGTCACAACGGCGATTGCATTTCTTCATTTCGCCCGTATGAAAGTGGAATATGCCGTCGTCGAGGTGGGAATGGGCGGAAGGTTCGATGCAACCAATCTGATCCTTCCCGAAGTGTCCGTGATCACGAACATCAGTCTGGAGCACACGGCCTATCTGGGCGACACGGTCGAGAAGATCGCTTTCGAGAAGGCAGGGATAATCAAGGAAAAGGTACCTGTCATCACTGTGAACAAAGGAGGTCCGCTGGAGGTCATCAGGACGGTAGCTTCGTCCAAGGGTTCCGAGCTCATAGCGATAGATGACGTCTCCGTTATATCGTTGGAAGAGGACGGGGTGAAAATGGAGTACAAGGGCAAAACCTACGTCATCGGTCTTCCCGGCGATTACCAGGCCCTGAACGCCGCCATGGCCATCGAGGCGTTGGAGCGGATATCATGTTCCGGTAGGGTCAGAGAATATATCGCAGACGGTCTGAAGGATGTCAAATGGCCAGGCAGGATGCAAAGGATGGGGGGACTCCCTATTATACTGGACGTGACCCACACATCCGCAGGTTCCGAAGTTCTCGTTAGGAACATACAGAAGATATACGGAAAGGTCGTCGTCGTCTTCGGAGTGCTTGATGACAAGGACATCGATGGTATCGCGAGAAATCTCTCGAAGATAGCATCCAAGATGATAGTGACGCTTCCAGACAGCGAGCGTGCAACACCGCTGAAGCGTGTCAGCGATGTGGTTAAGAAGTACATTGATATCGTATTCCAAGCCAACGACGTAGGGAAGGCGATAGAGAAGGCGATGGAGGTCCGCGGAGATGAGATGGTGCTTGTCACCGGTTCTCTGTTCATGGCAGGAGATTCGTTGAAATGGTTAAGAAGGACATCTGTTGGATCTTAGACACTCTTGCCAAGGAGTACGACAGGGGGGCGTATCCAGGACGTTCGTCAGAGGGACTCAATCCCGAGTGGGAGCCGGATCCGTTCCATGTGCTGATAGCGACCATCCTGTCGCAGAGGACAAGGGACGACAATACAAGGAAGGCATCGGACAATCTCTTCAGTCGCTACAATTCAGTCGACGATATCGCCGATGCGGATATCGATCTCATCGCCGAACTGATACATTCCGCGGGTTTTCCGAAGCAAAAAGCGACAGCCATCGTCAAATGCTGTTCCATCCTCAGGGATCAATATGGTTCCGATGTGCCTACGGACACGGAGGAATTGTTGAAATTACCGATGGTCGGCAGAAAGACCGCCGCCTGCGTGAGGTCCTATGCCATGAACATACCCTCAGTGTGTGTGGACACGCACGTTCACAGGATATCGAACCTGATGGGACTGGTTCATACCAAAGACCCGGAGGCGACCGAGTTCTCGCTCATGAAGATAACACCGGAGGAGAGATGGAACGACATCAATCGTTATTTCGTGCGTCATGGACAGACGGTCTGCATACCGAACCATCCAAAGTGCGATAGATGTTCCGTCAGCGAGATGTGCGATTCCCGCAAATAGAGCGATCACGGCATTCACCATTACGTCATCTATCCGGTCGTGCTTAAAATCCGTTCGCGTGACGGGTACGGTAATCCAATATAGTGTACTCACGACTCGTATGCGTTTGGGATCTTCTGCGACATTTCCGATTCTCGATCTGCGTTGTTCCCATCTCTACAAAGCGTGATGTCCAGTATGATCAGGGGATCCCTGCATGAAGGGTTTGTCAGGTATTGACCGGCTGTCTTGCCGTCCGCGCCTGCTTATTAAGCTTTGGGGACAGGCTAATTAACGTCTTTTCCATATACCATCCGATGCATGAGGTGTCTGTCGTCTCCGATCTTGTCTCGGCCATTATTACGGAATTGGATAAGTACAGTGTGGAGAAGGTCGAAGAGGTCACGCTCGTCATAGGAGAGCTGACCAGTCTCGGTACCGAGCAGATGGAATTTGCATACGAGGTTGTGACCAAGGGCACGGTTCTCGAAGGTTCGAAGCTCATCATCGAGACGGAGGAGATCGAGGTTCACTGCGAGTCGTGCGGATATGACGGACCGGTCGAGACACTGGTGAGTGACTACAGCGGGCACTCGATCCCTATACTGTCGTGTCCGAAATGCAAAGGTCATGTGAAAGTGACTGCAGGTCAGACATGCAGTGTGAAGAATCTCAGGATATTGGAGGCATGATGATGTTCAAGTACAGGGATGAGGCAACGGCAAAGAAGATTCTCGACAGGAACCGCGATCTCAACGTGGACCTCAAGTTCATGCATGTGTGCGGGACGCATCAAGATACGATAGTACGCTTTGGAATAGAACGTATGCTGGCCGATGTAGGGGTCGAGATACGTCAGGGTCCAGGATGTCCTGTCTGTGTTACCACGAGTACGGAGATCGCGGAGGCCATTACTCTTGCAAGGTCCGGTATAACCATCTGTGCGTTCGGAGATATGATGAGGATCCCCACGACCATAGGCACGCTGAACGATGCGAAGGCGGAAGGTGCGGATGTCCGTATCGTATATTCGGTCGAAGATGCCGTAAGAATGGCGTCAGAACAGAAAGGGGACCTCGTATTCGTTGCCGTGGGCTTTGAGACCACAGCGCCTTCGACGTGCGTTCCCCTTCAGAAGGAGCTTCCGGAGAATTTCAGTGTCTACAGCTGTCACAGGATATGTCCTCCTGCATTGGAGACGATATTCGATATGGGCGAGACGAAGGTTCAGGGCATCATAGAACCGGGGCATGTCGCGGTGATCACCGGATTGGATATATTCTATCCGTTTGCAGAGAAGTACCATATGCCGCAAGTGGTGGCCGGTTTCGAACCGTTGGATCTGCTCATGGCGACGTACATGCTTTGCAAACAGGTCACCGAGGGACGTGCCGAAGTGGAGAACGAATACACGCGTCTTGTGAGGCCAGAGGGCAACCTGAAGGCTAAGAAGCTGATGGAAGACACATATACTCTTGTGGACAGGGCATGGCGGGGTTTTCCGATCATTCCGAAAAGCGTTCTCGCTCTCAAGGACAGGTTCGCCTACTGCGACGCCACGAAGGTACACGAGGATATACTTGCGAAGACGCCCCCGGTGGAGGCGGAAGCCAAGGGATGCAGATGCGGTGAGGTTCTGAGAGGACTCATCCGTTCAGAGGAATGTCCGATGTTCGGCAGGGTATGCAAACCGACGAATCCTACGGGACCGTGCATGGTATCTAGCGAGGGGAGCTGTAACATCGCATATCGCTTTTCAGGGCCGAAGAAGGTGTGAGGATGCAGCTGATGGTGTCCAAAAAAGGTGCGAAAAGAGTGTTGGTGATATCCAACGATTCGTCCGTATTCCTGAGACAGGGCTTCGTCAGTGCGTTCGAGATGTTCGGTGGCAGACTGACGGAAGTCAAAAATCTGGTCGCGAGACTGGATGGGGTATGTGACACATCATTCGCGATAATCTCGGGTAAATTCGGTTTCATTCCCGCCAACTACGTCGTGATGCAGTATCCGAACGTTCCGTCATGCAAGAAGGACTACGAGGAGCTGCAGGAGAGGAAGGATTTCGTCGGTAAGACGGAATACATCGCACGTGCGTTCGACAAGGTCATAGTCTGTGTCCCGAAGGATATGTTCGCAATGCTGATCGATGCACTTCCATCGGAGAAGGTCATCGCGGTTACGAGTCCCGAGTTCAGGGATGAATGTTCGAAACGCGGATGGACATTCTATCCTAGAAACGGTGCACGCGTGGGCAAAGAGAATGCCGATGCCATAGTGAGGGACATCGAGTCCCTCAGTGGGTAGTTCTCTTCCTCTTCATACTGCGTACGACGTCCTTCGTTTCGTCATCGACGCGATACGATTCGACGATCTTCTGCAGCGTTTTGTTATATGTGAAATCATCCAGGTTGCAGTTCTTGAGGTACGCCATCGTCCTGTCGGGATATTTAACGAAGCATACGGAAAGGGTCCATGCGACGCCCATCTTGAGATAATATCCGTCATGTCTCGTCCTATCCATTTCCGATATCACCCGATCCACATATCGGTCGTCTATGAATTTGGAGAGCATTACGATGGTGCCGAACCTCATGCCGAATTCGCTCGGTTCCCTCATATACGGCATGATGAAATCCCATACCCTCTCCTTCTCGTCGTCCTTTATCTTCCATGCGGAACACGAAGAGTCGCATACGGCCCAATTGTCTATCAGCGGTATGAACGCCCTGTATTGCTCGAATCTCTCATCAAGGTCCATCCTGGCATATCCGATGACGAGGCCCCTTAAAGAGTAATCCTCGAAGTATCTGGGTCTCCATGAAGAGATGTAACCCCTCCAGTCATCCTTTGCGATCCTCTTTCCGAGGGCCCTCATCCCGGGCGATCTCGCACCGAGGAATACATGATCCGAAGGGATGAGCTTCTTTTCGAACTCGGCGTTCTTCGGGTCCGCGATCATCCTCAATTCTTCATTCACATCGATCAAATTGAACCCTCTATCGCAAGGAGTTCCCTCTTGTACGTGATACCGTGCGAATATCCGCCGATCGTTCCGTCAGAGGATACGATCCGGTGGCAGGGAATGAAAATAGGGATCGGATTCTTCCTAACGGTGCTGCCTACGGCCCTGTAGGCGTTAGGATTGCCTATAATTTCTGCAAATTCGCCATAACTGATGGTCATGCCATAAGGTATCCTCTGAAGTTCGATCCATACTTTCTTCTGAAAAGCAGTACCCTCAAGGGAATACAGGAGATCGAAAGTCCTTCTGCTGCCATCCAAATATTCGTTCAATTCCCTGAATGCCCTCTTGAGGGCCAGCGTCTCCTTGAGTTTTATCGTATGCCCCTCTTTGGAGAAGAAGAGGTTGGTGATGTTCCCGTCACCGTCCTCCGCTATACCGATCTTACCTATCTTCGTCTCAGAGAACAGTAGGTATCTTCCAGACATGATTATGAATCAGCATATTCATTACTTATTACCTGCTATCGTGCAACGATAGAAATGATACTCGGTGTGAGTAGACGTACGGACATTCCCGCATTCCATTCCGAATGGTTCATGAACAGGTTGCGTGCAGGTTATGTGATGGTCAGGAATCCGTGTTGCAGACATGTCGTGTACCGAGTTGAGCTGTCCCCGGAAAATGTGGATTGTCTGTTCTTCATAACGAAGGATCCGGAACCGATGTTGAAGTATCTTGACGAGATCGACCGGATGGGCTATGAGTACATATTCCAGGTGACGATGACGCCATACGGAAGAGAGATAGAGCCCGGTGTAAGGAACAAGGATGGGATAGTCGATTCTTTCATCAGGCTTTCCGAACGTATCGGAAAGGAAAGGTCCATATGGAGATACGATCCAATCCTGTTCAACGATTCTGTCGATGTAGATTATCACAAGAGGGGATTCTCAGGATTATGTGACAGACTGGAGGACCATACGGAAAGGTGCATCTTCAGTTTTTTGGATCTGCATCCGAAATTGGGACATCATGTTCGGGACGGGATGCTGCGTGAGGTCACGGACCCGGAGATCGAAAGCATCGGAAAGGTATTGGCACCGATTGCCGAAGAACACAGCATCGAGATGACATCATGCTGTACCAGGCACGACCTCTCCGGATACGGCATAAGGAAGAGAGGGTGTCTGGACGGGGAGTTGATGCGCAGGCTGGAGATCCCGTACGAGAAATGCGATGCACCGTTACGGGACGGCTGTCTGTGCGTCAGGAATCTCGATATAGGTACATACGACACGTGTGGCCACAACTGCGTATACTGTTACGCGAACAGAGCCTCCGACACCTCCAGGTCCAGAAGGAGATACGATCCGAACAGCGAGATGCTGGCGGGCCATGTCGAAAGGGACGACGAGATCGTCCGGAGGAATGCATCAGCTGTCACCAGGCTCACTGATTTTCTTTGACTGTCTCTCAAGTTCCCTCTTCATCCTCTTCGGTGAATACAATACGGAGTCTATGAAGATGACCCAGCAGATCTCAATGACTATCGACGCCGAGACAGGGAACAATGCGGCACCGACATTCATGCTCAG
>Ga0172377_10000930_pt1 | contig 28863 bp, 16 predicted proteins | sample Pumphouse3metaG_FD_119749 | JGI IMG/M metagenome (GOLD analysis project Ga0172377, IMG submission 119749) | Leachate microbial communities from a municipal landfill in Southern Ontario, Canada - Pumphouse #3 metaG | ecosystem: Engineered > Solid waste > Landfill > Unclassified | place: Canada... | reverse complement strand
TGACGGATTCAATCCACTCGCCGTCATCGATGCAATGCGGCGTAAACGCGATATCTTAGTAAAAGGCGAAGGTCCAGTATTGCTCGATGTCATCACATATCGTTTTGGAGGGCATTCGCCATCAGATTCCATGAGTTATCGGGAAAAAGCTGAAATCGAAGCTTGGCAAGCGATGGATCCACTCCTGACATACCGACAAGAGCTCCTTCAAGCCAATGTTGCGAAAGACGAAGAGTTTGAAGCCATTTTAAGCGATATCTCCAACCGGATGTTCCGCTTGTTCCAATTGGCCATCGATCCCGTCCTTTCTCCCTATCATGATTTTTCCACAGATCCCAACTATATCGAATCCATCATGCTTAGCAATCAAGCTGTTGAAAAATTTGCGGATCGCCCTGTGGACGTCTTGATGCCGATGGAAGAAAACCCCCGTGTAAAACAAATCGCATCCAAAGCGCGCTACGCCTTTGGACCCGATGGAAAGATGGTTCCCAAAATCAAGCAATACAACATTCGCGATGGGATTTTTGAAGCCGTCATCGACCGCTTCTATAAAGATCCTACCTTGGTTGCTTATGGCGAGGATGTCCGCGATTGGGGCGGTGCTTTCGCGGTCTATCGCGGATTGACCGAAGCTCTGCCCTATCATCGACTCTTTAATAGCCCAATTTCCGAAGCTACAATCGTTTCTTCTGCCGTCGGATATGCGTTATCAGGCGGCCGCGTTTTGATAGAACTGATGTATGCGGACTTCATGGGTCGAGCCGGTGATGAGATTTTCAACCAACTGGCGAAATGGCAGGCAATGAGTAGCGGGTTACTCAAAATGCCCGTTGTGCTCCGAGTTTCAATCGGCTCGAAATATGGGGCACAGCATTCCCAAGACTGGGTTGCGCTCCCTGCGCACGTCCCCGGCCTGAAAGTGGTCTTCCCCACCACCCCCACTGATGCAAAAGGCTTAATGAATGCAGCGCTAAACGGCACGGACCCTGTCATCTTCTTTGAAAGTCAACGCACCTATGATAAAGGCGAGGAATTTGAAAAGGATGGCGTACCGGAAGGGTATTATGAAATTCCGATTGGCGAGCCTAGTATCAAAAAAGTCGGATCGGACGTGACCATTCTCACAATTGGAACCACCTTGTATCAAGCATTGGCCGCTGCTCAAATTTTAGAAGAAAAATATCAGGTATCCGCCGAAGTGATCGATGCGAGAAGCATTGTCCCCTTCAACTATGAACCGGTGATGGCTTCCGTGAAGAAGACCGGCCGGATTGTATTGGCAAGTGACGCCTGTGCCCGGGGATCGATCTTGAATGATTTCGCACGCAACATCTCGGAACTTTGCTTTGATGATTTGGATGCACCTGCCGTTGTCATTGGCGCGAGAAACTGGATTACTCCGCCGTTCGAGTTCGACGCGGAATTCTTCCCTCAACCCCACTGGATCATCGATGCCATTCACGATAAAATCCTTCCGCTCAAAGGACATATCAGTCAGGAAAACAATTCTGTGACTGAAACGATCCGTCGCGCGAAAAAGGGAGTATAACTTAAAAAAAACGACTTGAAAATCCAAGTCGTTTTTTACTGTTCAGAATGAATCATTTTTTTGACATAATCTTTTGCTTCTCCGATGTCCTTGAGAATACCACGAGCGACCATTTGTACCAATATATTTCCAAGAGCCGTTGCTTCGATCGGTCCGGCAATCACCGGTCGCTTGCAATATTTTTCGGTCAGATGATTGAGAAGTTTATTTCGCGACCCACCGCCAACGATGTTGATAGAGGTGACCTGTCGCTGGGTCAATTGCTCAATTTCCAATAACGAAGCTTGATACTTCAGGGCAAGCGAATGGAATAATGAGAAATATAGTTCTCCGTCTGTTTTTGGCAACATGAAGCCGTTTTCCTGTAATTGTTTGTGAATTGCGCCGATCATGCTGGTCGGGGATAAAAACCCCTCATCATTAACATCGACAACTCCTGGATAGTCCGAATGCGACGCGGCCATTTCCGCTATTTCCGAATAGGAATGTTTGTTACCCATTTCTCTGCGGACTTCTTGAACCATCCATAACCCCATGATGTTTTTTAAAAAGCGTATTTGCTTGCCATAGTTGCCTTCGTTTGTAAAGCCGCGGATCCGGGCTTCTTCTTTGAGCACGGGATGATTCTCCAACACGCCAATCAGACTCCAAGTACCACTGGATAAAAATGCAGTGTCTTGAGCGGCAAGCGAGCCAATCACCGCGCTGGCAGTATCGTGTGAGGAGACAGCCATCACAGTTGCTTCATAACCGATCTCTTTCGTGATTTCCTGACGCAGCTTGCCAATCACTTCTCCTGGGGTCACCATCGGTCCAAACCGCTCGCGATCCAGCTCCAGTATTCCGCACAGTTGAGAGTCCCAAGAGGAAGTCTGGGCATTGAGGAGTCCCGATGTAGAGGATATCGTGTATTCGTTTTGGAATCTTCCAGTTAAATAGTACCCAAGATAACAGGGTAACATCATAATTTTTCGAGCCTTTGCCAATTTTCCTGATAGTTTATCAGCGTAGAGCTGATAAATCGTGTTGAAAACGAGAGGTTGGATCCCGGTAATTTCGTATTGTGTCGTTTCGTTCAACATTTGGGAAAAAGCAGTTCTTGCGGCAAAATTTCGATGATCACGATAGGCGTAGACATCCCCGATTATTTGATCGTTCGAATCGAGACATACATAATCGACGCCGAATGTGTCGATACCAATCGACTGCGGACATTTTCCGAGTTTCTTTGCCTGTTTCAATCCTTCGATCACATGAAAAGAGAGCTCATCTATATTCCAGACAAGCGATCCATCCTTTTCGATCGGGTGATTGGCAAACCGATAAATCACTTCCAGTTTGATTTCACCTTGGTCCAGTTCGGCAATCACATGTCTTCCGCTGGATGCCCCGATATCGATGGCAAGAAAATAGGCCTTTTCCATGAATGTCACTCCTCTGGCAGTTGATTGAGAAATGGCCAAGCCAACAGCCGCTGGCTTGGCCTATAATCACTCAAAATTCTTAGTCTCGTTTTGATTGAACGTCTTTTTCATAGGCTTTCATCTGATCGATAGCCTGATTTCCAAGTGGCACTCCCTTGCTTTCCAAGAGATAGTCCCAAACGGCATTAGCGGGCAAGTTTTTGATCTCTTCCATTAAAAAGAGTCGAGAAGTATAATCTCCGTTCTTTTCGAGATCTTCCAATAAGTGGGTCGGTTCTAATAACGAAAAGAGAATGGCTTTTGCCGTTGCTCTTAAGCCAATGGCCCATCCGGCCACGCGATTGATCGAGGCATCGAAGAAATCGAGTCCGATCGCGATTTTATGATAGTAATTTCCGCGTTTCAACTCTGTCATAACCGCTTGAAGCCGGTCGTCTTGAATCACGACATGGTCGCTATCCCAATGCAGGCCTCGCGACACATGGAGCATCAAGTCGTTGATAAATGGCCGGACAGCAGACAGTTTGTCCGCAACGGATTCGTCCGGATGATAATGGCCCATATCCATACAGACGCCCAAGCCATTTTTAATGGCATAGGCCAGATAGAAGTCATGAGATCCGACAACATACGCTTCCGAACCAATTCCGAAGAGTTTTCCTTCCAGAACATCGGCGGTGTATTGTTTTTCTTCTTCGGTGTATTTTTTTGCAAAGATTTGATCCAGACTGTCCTTTAACAGCTCGCGATAGGTCAGTCGGCTGGCAGGATTATCTTTAAATCCGTCGGGAATCCAAAAGTTGTTATAGCAGCGTTCACCCATTTCTTTTCCGATGGCGAGTGAGATTTTCCGGCTGTCTAGACCCGCTTTGATCCAATAATCCCGGGTTTTTTTGTGGATAGAGGCAAGGGAAAAGCCGTTATCCATCATGGGATGAGCAAAGAAACTCGTGTTAAAGTCGAGCCCGTATCCGTTGGCTTTTGCCCAGTTGATCCAGTTGCGGAAATCTTCCACATCCAGATCGTTCCTTGGACGTTGTCTTTCCGCATATACGGAATGTAGATTGACTTTGTGCTTCAAGGGCGAAAGCCGAAAGGCGAAGTCGATATCGCCCCGAAGCTCATCCCCGTTTCTTGCGGGATATGGATAAGCCCCTGTTACTACATTTTGGCTCTCGATATCGCCCAGTCCTTCAAAGCCTTTGATGTCATCGCCCGCCCAGCAATGCAAGCTGACAGGAATTTTCTCGAATTCCTGAATCACTTTGTCGGTATCGACACCACATTTTTGATAGGCGGTTTTTGCCAGCAGATATGCTTCCAAAATCGATTTGTTCATAATTTACTCCTTGCATAATATGACATAATGTCCCGATGAAAGGCGAAGCTGATGCCGCTTGTCTTTAATAACAGTTGACACCTTTTCGCCGTTCACGGAAAGAATAGCATGCGACAGACGAATGGTTGCTTCGGTGTTCCCCGGGATTGTGATCTCGTGTTGAATGGTTCCAGACCGCTTCTCCCAATTAGATTCGATTCGACCACGAACGGAATCAAAATGACAACGAACATAGGTGAGATCTGTCGGGATCACCGGCTGAATCGTCACCTGGTCGGCAGCACAGCCATCACCGATCTGAATGCCACCCAAATAGCGGTAAAACCACGCATCATAACTGCCAAACATCGGGTGGTCGAAGGAATGCATCACATTTGCCATTTCTTTTTCCCAACGTTCCCAAACAGTGGTCGCATTGCAGGCGAGCATATAGCCCCAACCGGGATATTCCGGGTTTTTGATCATTTTGATCAAGAGATCGACGTAGCCGGCTTCGGTCAAGCTATAAAAGACATGACGATAGCCCTGGTTGCCGCTAGTGGAATGATATCCGTGATGAATGATGTCGTCAGCGATGTTTTTCGCAATTTTGTCTCGATCGGCCTTTGGCGCGATCCCGAGATTCAAGGCAAAGGCATTTTCAGCTTGAGTTCCCCGACTGTACTGGTGAGTCAATTTATTGTAGTAAGTTTGATTAATGGCTTGTGTCGAGGCCTCTTGGAAGGCTTGATATTTTTTGGCGTCCTCATCATTACCTACTAATTTAGCCAATTTTGCCAACACCTGTAAGTGCCAATTGAGGAAGACAGTAGAAACATAAATGGGATCTGTTTTGATTTCCGACAAATGTTCCGGTGCGACCCAGTCGCCATAATGCGAGTAATCCATGATGTAGTTTTTCTGTCTGGTCAAGAGATAGTCGACCCAGTCTTTCATATCGGGATAAAAGCGGTTCGCAATCAAAGAGTCTCCATAATACTGGTGGGCAACTTCCGCAAAAAGTAAAAAGGATATCGACGTCACATCGGCCGGTGTTCCCCCCGTATAAAACGGAGCTGTATCGGAAATGGCGCCTTCTTTGGTTTTTGTTTCCGCGATATCTTGGACAATTTTAGGTAATAATCGCTCGAGGTGAAAATTATAGATCGATTGATAGATCCGGGTCGTCAGATCGTTCAGCCAGCCAAACCGTTCATCGCGTTGCGGGCAGTCGGTCATTATGGAATGAATATTGTTTTGTTCGGTCACAACCGCATTTTGGTGGAGTTGATTCAAGTCCTTATCAGAACAAGTAAATCCTCCTGCCACTTCGACATCGGTATGGACATGCTCACCGGTTAGAGAAAGGATTCGAACATCGCCTTCCAATTCCGCTTGAACATATTGGAATCCGTGATACGTGAAACGCGGTTGATAGGTTTCGATTCCTTCACCTTTTAAGATGTAAGTATCGGTTGCGGTGGCACTGCGAAGATTCAGTTGATTGACCTGTCCTTGACTGGTCAATCCTTCTCCGTATTTTAGCACAACTTTGGCTCCAGAGCAACCTTCAACAGTGATTTTTGCCCATCCAGCAATGTTTTGGCCAATATCATATACTATCCGGTCTTTTTCGATTTCAGTCGTTCGGATTGCGGGATATGATCGACAGATCCGAATGGGTTCTATTTGTTGGCTTGTCAAGGTTCCTTGGGGTGGTTGGGTAACAATCGTATACATCCAGCCATTGTCCCAAGCCGGCTCAAAATCCCGACTAGCCCAATGGGGATGCGTCAATTTTTCCCTGCGGGCGTCATACGTTTCCCCACCATAAATGGAATTATCACGGATGGGGCTGCCGGATACCCACCAACCCGAGTTGCAGTTTGAATGGTCTTCGAGCACTTGATATTCCTCATAATCAAAATAAAACTGAGCAAGCATCTTCCGGCTTCCCAGCCAACCATACCCCACTTCGATACCCACAACATTGTCTGTTTCGGTGAATAGGTCGGTGATGTCGTATGTATCATATAACACTGTTTTCTGATAATCGGTGACGCCCGGATTCAAAACCCGGTCACTCACCTTTTGTCCGTTTACATAGAATTCATGATACCCGATTCCGGCAATATAAGCACGGGCTCGGAGAAGTCCTTTTGTCGGTATTTCCAATTTTTTCCGGAAATACAAGGTCGATCCCTGAAAATTGTTCGGGATGGACACCCATTTCCCCTTGAAATCCGTTTCATTCAACAGACCCATTTCAAATGTTCCCGTGTGAAAATCCGTTTCTCCTTGACTATTTCGAACATCCAGCCGAACAAAACAGCGTTGGCGCGAAATCAATGGTTTTCCTTGATAGCTGATGGCACTCATCTGATTCGATGCGCACATCCCAGAATCCCATAGATCCGGTGAGGTTTCTAGCAATCCATTAGCAGAAGCCACACGAATCCGATAACTTGCCTGTTGCAACTGGGGGGATAACTCATAAGTCCATGAAAAGCGCGGATTCTTTTCACTGAGCCCAATCGGGTTCACTTGATATTCGACCTTCAAACTAGCAATTTTTATCATGACTTTCGTTCTCCTTTAGGTCATAAGAAGGATTGCCGGATTCACACCCGGCAATCCCGGTCTTAAGAATGACGTTCTTATACAGGTTTCTTCTTGATAACAAAGACAAAGATTAATGCTGCTGCTCCAGCAACAACCGCTGCGACGCCACCGCCGATACCGATATAAAGGCCGACTTTGCTCTTGACCACGTTCACAACCAGTTCGCCAGAGAAAGTATCTGTTCCCGAGACAAGGCTGATAATGATGGTTTGTTCGCCTAATTCTTCGGCATTTAGTCCAGTGATCGTTGCATCGGTTAAATCAACCACATCGCCAAGAGCGCCACTGCGATAGAGATATTTTGCTTCCAATTTGGTTAGATCCAACGTCTTTCCTTGAGTCAGGTCAACGGGTCCGGTAATGGAAAGTCCGGTGATGTAGTCGCTCACGGTAACGGTCACAGTCGTGGTCTTGGTGTCATTGGGGCGAGTTGAATCGGATAGTGTGATGGTGATGGTCGCCGTTCCGGCTTTTAATCCTTGTAAGATTCCGTTTTCGGTGACGGACACGATCGTCTCATCCGAGGATTCATAGGTGAAGGTCCCGGTAGTAGCATTCGCTGGAAGCCGAGTCACGCCCGTTGTTTTGTTTTCACCAATCAACATGCTGATGGCGTCATTTTGTTTCGCAACATCGGTATATTCGATATAAATTCCCCAAACATTGCCATTATAGCGATATTGGATCGTTTCTTCGATGTAACCATCAATCACAACTTCTCCGGTTCCAGGATCCATCGCATGGTTATCGGTTTCGGTTGCGACCATGCCGCCAGTCCAACGATAAATCGGTAATCCGGCGCTTAAGGTGATCATATCGCCTTCCAGGTAGTACTCGTCATAGTTATCAATCGTAACGATGGGTGTCCCACCATCATAGAGGAAGACGGGGAAGAGGACCAGATTCGTTCCAAGCATGTAAAATCCTTGAAGTTCAATTTCAGTCCCATCCGCACGTTCGTAAGTGATGTGATCAAGCGTATCCGGCATTGATGATGCATTGGTAATATTAGCTTCGTTCCCACTCGTGTTGGGCATTTGAATAAAGGTTGCGAAGATGAACCAATCAACGATTCCGACTTCCGATACGCGTTGTGGCACATATTCGTACACTTTCGCAGGAATCACAACATCATAGTCTTCGGCTTCATAGGTGACGGTGATGGTGACATTCACATTGCCAACGACGGATGTATCAATCGTTCCTACTGAGTAATCTTCAGGTGTCAACGTAAATTCGGGGCTGTGTGAACCGCCTTCAAAGACGAGGCGGGCACGGGTAAAGACCGGGGTAAAGGCTTCTGCATCCTTGACGACATAGTATATGTTAAATACATCAAGAATCTCAATGTCGACGACATCCAGTGCAGCGGTAACGGTGATTTCAATCGTCTTCGTCACATCTCCCAGAATCGCTGTGATGACAACTGTGCCTTCCGCAACTCCGGTCACGACTCCAAGTGGTGATACCGTCGCAACATCCGCATCCGAAGTGGAGAATATCGGCGTGCCGTAGGTGCCTTCGGGCGTGACGGCATAGGTGAGATCCAAGGTGGCGCCTGCGGCCACAAACGAGACCGGAGCGCTCAAACTGAAATCGGTTGGTTCGGCAGTGAAGATTGCCCAATCCGTCCCAGTATAGACATAGGAAAGGTCCGCTTTCAACTCGCCAATCAAAACGAATTCGCCACCGGAAGCATCATGTCCGGTAAAGGTACCGCCTTCATATTGCCATAAGCCCATACCTTCTTCCAAAACAATCACATCACCGGCTTTGAAACTGAACTCGGGAACAAACCAGAATTCATACCGTCCTCCGCCCAAATTCTTCATGGAAGATATCAAATCATAGCGGCCAGCCACGTTGACTTTGCTCATGACTTGCGTCAGAGCTTCATCTTTCAAATTCAAGTATTCAGCAATATCGGGAGAATTGAAGACCACATAGAAAGCTCCCCAACCGGAATTATTGCCAAAATGGTTCCCCGGGACTGTCCCGGCCGCATCAATAGCTGGAACAGCTTCAACCACCACCGTAAAGGTGTCGGTGAAGGTGCCAGAAGTCAAGGTGAGCGTGTAATTTCCTGGAGTATTCGCATCATAAGTGCCAGTAACCATATCCGATGTAATGACAATTGCTGCACCAGTTCCGCCACCTTCATAGGTCTCGACCGCCGTCAACGACGCTAAATCGTAGGGATAGCCAGCAAACGTGGTGATAGTCTTTTCAGGAGTCGTGATCAGGATTCCATTCGGAGGTGTGACGGGTTCTGAAACGGTGAGTTCAACAGTTTCCACAATCGATCCCAATGTCACAGTGATCGTCACATTCCCAGCCGCAACACCAGTTACAACACCCGTAGCACTCACGGTCGCCACATCCGTATTGGAAGAGGCAAAAGTCGGAGTGCCATAGCTGTTTTCAGGAGATAGGGTGAACGTAATTGGCAAAGTTCCTTCTACCAACAGTTCGTTGGCGCTCACAGAGAGTTCCATGGCGGTTGGATCAGCGACGAACACAGCCCAGGCTGATCCGGTGTAGACATAGGCAAGGTCCGCTTTCAATTCGCCAATCAAAACGAATTCGCCACCACTCGCATCATGATTTCCATCGACCAATCCGCCTGCATATTGCCAAAGGCCCATACCGGCTTCTAAGACGATCTTGTCGCCAGCTTTGAAGTTGGTATTGTCAAACCAGAACTCGTAACGCCCTCCGCCCAAGTTTTTGATGGAGGTAATATGTGTGTATTCGCCAAAGACCGAGACTTTGCTTTGGACTTGGGCAAGTGCTTCTTCTTTTATATTCAAATACTGACTGATGTCAGGAGAATCAAAGACGACATAGAAATTTCCCCAACCGGAATTGTTGCCAAAATCACTGCCAGCGGTTGTACCTCTTGCCGCAATTGCCGGAACTGCCACCACTTCAACGGTGAAAGTATCCGAGAAAGCGCCATCGGTAAGAGTCAGCGTGTAATTACCAATGGTGTCTTTATCAAAGGTTCCCGATATCTTTTCTGGAGTGATGATAATTGCTGCCCCGGTGCCACCACCGTCATAAGAAACCACGGCTGTCAGTTTTGACAAATCATACTCGTACCCTTTGAATGTGGTAATTTTCTTTTCCGGTGTCGTAATCAAGATGCCGGTTTGCTCGGCGGCTGCCGGAGAAACACTTACATTGATCACTTCAGTGACACTGCCCGCATAGATGGTGATCGTCGTCGATCCTTCGGCTACCGCGGTCACAAGACCGCTTGAAGAAACCGAAGCGATCCCCGCATCGGCGCTTTCAAATAGGACTATTGGATTCGCCGTTTCAGGAGTCAGAGTCGACACTACTTGATGCGTCGCTCCACCAACGGTAAGTTCCAGGGTGTTGTCATCAACGGTGATGTCCGTTGCCGGAGTATAGAGATCCCAATAGCCACCGGTTGTAACGTTACCGCGAAAAACATACGTTTTCTCGGTGACGACTATCGGAGGAAATGCATGCGAATCCGATGTACGGATGACTTGGAACCCGGATTGGATCGTCAAGGTATAACCATAGTAATTAAATCCTGAACCGCGATTGATGGCGATCTGATCACCGACGGTTTCCGCAAGAGTGATGGGTACCACAACTCCCTTGGCATTCTTGAGCACCAATTTGGAGGTGTCAATCGCTTCCCAATAGGTGCCAAGAGCGAGTCCGGGAGTGAACTCAACAGCGATTCCTTCTCCCCAACCACCGGCGATGTTGGTGGACAAAACGCCGGTTACTTCCGTATCCGATGCTTGGACTCTCAGAGTCGAGACGGATACAGCAAAGGCAAAAACAAGTGATGTAAAAAGAAATAACTTTAAAAAGCTTTTTTTCATACAATGTTCTGCGTGCAATAATGAAGGGGTTCGGACAAGTGAGCACGCTTTCCTTTCTTCTTATTATCCGTAACCCGGTATTCAACTGTGATTGTTTACATCAATTAACGTACTCGACCAGGTATTGCCACGATTGTCAATGACTGAGAGGTAATAATAGGTCGTCCCCTCGGGCAAGTTATAACTTAACTCTACCGAATCCTGTGAACCCCGTCTTTTTGACCAACTGGTTTGAAGTGATAGCGGTTCCGTCGTATAGATGAGATAAGATTCAATCAGGGTGAGATCCTCGGGAATAAAGAGAGTGGCATTACCCAGTGATACTTCCGTAAAGTGAACTAAGGATTGTTGCGCAATCAGCCGATCGGCAGCCTCGTAAGGTTCACTCGCTGCGACGGCATCCGCATGAGAATGCGGCCAATCTTTGATGACGGTGAGGGAGCCATTCTTCACTCGGCTCAGCGTCAAGGCAATGCTGTCCAAACGACAATGAGCATCCGTATTCGAAACCACAAAGTGAATCGGCATCGAAACCGTTTGCAAGGCTAGGTCGGAATCCCAGATCAAAGCATCCGGATGATTCTCTAAATAACCGCTGATACTTGTGAATGTCCCGGTTTGATTAAGTGAGCAATAAATCGGAATCAAAAACGCAAACCGGTCATCATACCCCCCGACAATCGAGGTGATGATGCCACCCCAACTGATGCCTACGAGTCCAATTTTCAAAGGATCTACGCCTGTGACACTCCTCAAGAAAGTGTGGGCGAGAATCACGGTCCTTGTGGCATAATGCATCCAGGTCTCCTCAAGAGGTAAAGAGGCATCGGCATAGTTCGAGTTTTTTGGCGTTGGATACATTGAATTGGTATAGAGATTTTGAGGAAAGTCGTTCAATGTTCCTTCTGGCTTGGGTATGTGTCCTTCCAAATCGATGGCAAGGGCAATGTATCCTCGATCCATCCACTGGTTGACCCATTCACGATAACTTGTGCCACCGCCGCCGTGTAATAATATAACGGCTCTTCCATCCCCATTATCGGGAATGCCCAAATAAGAAAACGCGTAACTTTCTTGATTGTTGACATCGGAACGAATCCAGATTGCTTGAATCCCCTCTTCGGTCACGTCCCGACTTGGATCGGCAAAAGTAATATTTTGTGTCCATAGATCAGCGCCATAGGCGACTCCTTCGGAATAGGCTGGCGCATTATGGGTGATGCGGTTTGTAGACATTTTTGTTGTCACTTCCGTTTCGGTTTGACAGGCCACGAGGAATAAGGCCAAAAACAAATAACAACTGACTGCGAGCTTTTTCATCGCTAGTACGAATAACCCAGACGGCCAAGAGGCGCAGAATCGCCCGTGACATAGTAATCCATGATGTCATCATAATGGGTGACATTATCAGCAACTTTAAAGTCAAAATGAACGTTGTCAGCCGTCAAACCGAGGTGCGCCAAGGGAATCTTCACTTGCATCACGTTTCCTTGGATTGAATAATCGATATTGCCAACCGTCTCGAACTGATAACCGCCGGTTGAACGTTCGATGGATGTTGTATTCGTTTCCGGATGGCGATTGATGATGTATTGATATCCCGCAAAACTGGGGGACGATCCCGAGGTCGATAACAAGATGTTCATCCAATTGAGATCGGAGCCGTTGTATGCCGTGATTGGATCCAATGTTTTGATATAAATGTATACGTTGTTTTTATCATTGGCGATTTTGATATCGGTGATGTCGTTGCGGTTGCTGTTGTCCACATAGCGGTTGACGTTCACGGCATCAATGAAATCCCGTGGCATCGCATCTCCTTGAAAATCCTGGTAATGGTCTTTCACATAGTTCCAGACCAACATGGAATTGGAATCGGTGATATCGATCGTGCGCAAAGTCCGCTGGTAATTCTTCGCGGGTTCATATTTGAATTCGCGGATATTTTTGACGAGTTGAAGGTAAAAGTTGTCGTTATAGCCACCTTTCATCATTTCAATGTCGCGGGAATACTCTTCATTGAATACATCCACGAATTGAACAGTGCCACCCAAATTCAACTTGATGGCCATCCATTCGTTGAAGCTGGTAACGAGAACATTATTGACGAGTGAATCGTTTTCAAAGACCGTGTTCCACATATCCTGGAAGCTATGGCCGCTCAAATAATCGTCTTCCACGGTTCCGGTCACGTTGTTATAGCCTCGAGAGGATTCCGGGTCCATAAAACTCGCGCTGATCCGCGAATGCGAATGTTGGGCGACCGGAACGGCAATGCTGCCGTCATGGATCCGCTGAGGATAGTCCCAACTCATCCAAGGAATGGAATTATCATTGTGCATTCCATTCGGCCATTCGGATTCTTTGACATCAAAGAATTCCCGCATCGGTTCGGAGATGTAATTTGAGAAACTCGCATTAAAGCGCGTTTGATCGGACGCATTCTCGTTATCAGGTGTAATGCCGATGATAAGCGGCTTGCCATTGGGTTGAAACCATAAACTCTGATATTTTTCGGTTTGGTAGATAGCAGAATAGATTGCATCGACGGTGTTTCCAGAGAAACTGTTCGTATAAAAGACGATTTTTGGAACATCAAATCCTTGATTTTGATATTTCAATAAAAGATCTAATAAAGTATTCAAGACTTCGGGATAGATGGCGTTGTTGGTCGCATCAAAACAGAGATAATCCACTCCCGCCATCGTCAAGAGTTCGATATGTCTAGTAAGCACCCAAGGGTCCTGCATGTTGTAATATCCATAGAGGGGCTCGCCCCAGAAATGAAATTCATCCGTTCGCGAAATATCGCTTCCAGCAGGATCAAATAGGATTTCCTCTCCTGCTGGTGTCTCCATCAGGTGGCTGATATTATAGATGGCGCTTTGTTGGTGAGTGTGTTGCCCCAACCAAAGCGAATAAAACAATCCGACATATCGGTCCTTATCCGTTTTAGGACCATCGACAGGGCTGATTTTTCGTCCTAACGCATCAGTTCCCGATAATTGAGTCATGGCAAGCTCCATTCCACTTAAATTTCTGGTATCCACTTCGACTGCATTCGTCGTCGTTGAATCACTGCATGCGGCGAGGAGAAAAATCATCAGACTGCCCAGTGCCAGAATCATTAATCGTTTAGTTTGAAAGCGTTTAATGCCCATAATCATACCCCAAGCGGCCAATCGGCGCGCTATCTCCTGATACATAGTAGTCCATGATATCGTCGTAATGCGTAATATTGTCCGCAACTTTGATTTGAACATGAACATTCGACCGCGATAACCCCAGCGTCTTCAAAGGAATCGCAATTTGCATGATATTTCCTTCCACAGCGAACGACGCGTCGCCAACGATTTCATAAGCATATCCACCGGTGGATTGTTCGATCGATGTGACAGTGGTTCCCGGATGACGGTTGATGATATAATCAAACCCGCCAAAGGTATTTTCCGATAATCCGGTTCCCAATAAGACATTCATCCAGTTCAGGCTTGAGCCATCATACGCGGTGATCGGATCTAAAGTTTCCACTCTTAAGTAGAGATTTTTCTTATCATGAGTCACTTGGACTTTGGTGATATCGTTGCGATTTGAATTGTCGGTATAGGTTTTACTACCGGAAGCATTCGGATAAGAGCGCGCTATGGCATCACCGGCAAAATCCCGATAGGTCGCTACCACGTCACCCCAAAGGGGATCGGCGATATCCGCAACATCAATGGTGACTAACGGATATTGATAATGATTGGGAAGTGTCGTTTTGAACTCACGGACATTCATCACGGTTTGAAGGTAGTAATTATCGCCATAGCCGTTTTTGACCATTTCGATATCTCGGGAGTATTCTTCATTGAAGGTATCCACGAAAAAGACACTTTGGCCATCTGAATACTTGATGGCGATCCATTCATTGAAGCCTGTGAGGAAGACGTTGTCGACTTGATCAGGATTGGCAAATACCGTTTGCCATTGTCCTTGGTAATTGGTGCCTAAATTCAAGTTTTCCGATTTGTTTTGGAAAAGCGAGTAATCGAATCCACGTCCGTTGTTCGACCTCTCCCTCTCACTCATCCGAGCTCCCGGGTGTTGCGCCAAGGAAACCGACATAGTGCCGCTATAGTTGGTTTGCGGATAATCCCAATCCATCCAGGGGAATCCGTTTTCTAAGTCTTTATCATAGCCATAAGGCCACTGCGATTCTCGAAAATCAAAGAAATCAAAATACAGTTCGCGTTCGGCTTCGGTCAATTCCGAGCTAACACCAATGATCAATGGCTTTTCATCAAAGGAAAACCAAAGATCGGCATACCGTCCATCCTTGTACCACAAGTCGTAACAGCGATTGATGGTGACGCGTGATCCGGAATTGGTATAGAAGGCTACTTTCGGTACATCAAATCCCTGATTTTGGAATTTTTGCAGTTCTTCAAAGAGCGCATTGATCGCTTCGGTATAAATCACGGAATTTGTGAGATCATAGACCAAATAGTCGACACCCGCCATGGTCAAAAGCTCAATATGTCTGGTGATGACCCAAGGATCCGTCGACTGATAATACCCGTAAAGGGGTTCACCCCAATAGTGAAATTTTTCGAGCGGACTATCCGGTGTCCCATCGATATTGAAGAGTGCTTCCGGGTCAAATTGCAACAATTCGGTGATGTTATAAATACCAGCGGTATGATACCCATGCCAGATATGATAAAACATCCCAATATACTTGCCATTTTCTTGATCACCGGTTCGAATGATCCGTCCTAAAGCATCCGTTGAGGCCAGATTCAAAACAGTATATTCGGTTTCAGAGAGTTCACGAGTATCTTGAATCCGGTCGAATTCGTCGCCTTGGCAACCAAGAATGGACACCCCCAGCAAAAATATGGCACAGATTAATAATCCTTTTTTCATAAAATGCTCCTCTCTAATTTTTTAACCTTTGGACCCGGTCAGAGTCACGCCCTCGATCAACTGCTTCTGGAAGATCGTGAAGAGAATGGCCGGAATGATTGACATAAAGACGCCGCCCGCCATCCGGATGTGCGCCATTTGTGTGGCCGCATTCGATTCGGCGGATTCTAAAAAGATAACATATGCCAATGTTCGTGGAGCGTCGGAAGAAGACATATAGATTAGTGGCCCGTAAAAATCGCCCCAATACGCGATAAAGATATTGACCATCAGATAGATCAAAACCGGTTTGCACAGAGGCAAAATGATTTGCCAATAGACACGGAAAGTGCCTGCTCCATCAATTTTTGCCGCATCGACCAAATCTTTGGGAATTCCCATCATGAATTGACGCAACAAGAATATGTAGAATGCGCCACCTCCGAAAAGATTCGGAATCGTGAACGGGAATAACGTATCGATCCAACCCATCTTGGAATACATGATAAAGAGCGGAATCTGAGTCACAGTGGCAGGAAGCATCATGGTCGACATCATGATCGCAAACATCACTTTTCGCCCTTTCCATCGAAGTTTTGCGAACGAGAAAGCGATCATCGATGCCGATAACGGCACGGCAATCACATTGAATCCAATGATAAACAGCGAATTCAAAGTGGCCTTGAAATAGGTGCTTTCGGTAAAGAGCTCGATATAGTTGATGAATTGTGGTACCGACGGAAACAACTTCACCGGCCCCACAACTTCTTCGGTTGTCATCAAGCTCTTCATCACCATATAGAAATAAGGGAAGATGAGAATGATGGCAATTGAAACCAGGAGCAAGTAAAGGGCAAACTTAATCAGTCGTTTTTGTCGCCTTGCGCGCTCGTTTACACTCAAATAGCGATTCGTTAATGTCGCCATCTTAACTATCCTCCCCGTAAAAGACCCATTTGCTGTTCTTGAAGAGGATGACGGTGATGATGGCAACGACGATCAATAAAAGCCAAGCCAACGCACTACCATAACCGATCTCACCGCGATTGAACGCTTCCCAGTAAATCTTGACAGCGTACATGAAGAGCGAGTCATCGACGCCTCTCCCGCCCCGCGGCGCAAAGGTCAGGGTTCCGTTATATTGTAAGGTGCCAATAATGGAGGTCACCACATTGAAGAAAATCATCGGCGTCGACATAGGGATCGTGATGTGCCAGAATCGCTTAAAGGCGTTGGCGCCATCTAAGCTCGCGCTTTCATATAAGGATTTGGGAATATTCTTGAAAGCCGCCAACCAAAGCACCATGCCACCACCAATCCCCCATACATTCATCAAAATGATGGAAAACATGGAGGTGTTGGCGGCATGGAAAAACGGAAATGGATCTACCCCCACCAAGGAGAGAATCTTATTGAAGATTCCGTAAGTGGGATCATAGAGATCTTTCCATAACAACCCTGCAACGACTAACGGTATGATGACCGGTAAATAATAGATCACCCGGAACGCCTTGATTCCTTTCATGCTCAAATTGACGAGTTGGGCAAGCAGGTATGACAAGATCAGATTGAGTGGAATGCTGATAAGCGCAAAGGTCAAGGTGTTTTTCACAACTTGTACAATGCTACGATCGCGAGTAAAGATTTTGATGTAGTTCCCGAGACCGATAAATTCATAAGTGAATCCATCGGTTTCAAAAAACGAATAATAGAGTGAAGTAAAAACCGGTATGGCTGTAAAAACGACCAAGCCAATAAAGAGTGGCAAGTTGAATAACCATCCTTCATAGTTTTTCTTCAAGAAGCGCTTCCAATCTCTTTTCTTCGTCATCGGTTACTCCTTTATTAGTTAGAAAGAGGAATTAGTCCGCTAGAGCATCCTCCATATCGCGGACAACGAGCTCGATACATTCTTCAATCGTCCGGTTGACGTTGCCGGCATTGTTGAAGAGGTCTTTTAACGCCAAATCCAGATCGGATTTATATTTTGGATCGAAGTATTGTAAAAAGTCAGCAGTAATTTTGTACTCTAAGCCATAAAGATACGCACCCAAATTGAAATCCGTATAGCCCTGACCCCAATTGGCAGTGGAGAAGTCAGCGAGATCTTTTCGTATCGACGGAAGATTTAACCCGCCCAGTGCCATGCGTTGTTGGCCATCATAACTGATCATATAGTTTAGGAAAGCCCAAGCGGCATCTTTGTTCGTAGAAGCAGAGTTGATCGCATAGCCAGCGATTCCGGAACCAATTTTAGGAGCATCCCCAATCAATGGAAAGGAAACGATATCGATATTCCCTTTGAGTTCTCGGCGTTCGGCAAAAAGCGATACCGAAGCGGATTGGAACAGAAACGGACTGGTCCCAGCCTCAAAAGACGATCCAGATGTGACACCAGTTCCGACGATGATCCGATCTTCCACCAATTGGCGAATCATTTGAATGGCAGCACGAGTCTCCGTGGAATCAATCGTGATATCCCCGGTGCCATCCGTCACATCGGCACCATACGATCTTAAAATCGGGTAGTTCACGCTCAACCAGCTGGTCAAGTTGGCATCTAGGATATAACGATCAGAAAATCCGTTATTGTCAAAATATTCACGGATGTCGTAACAGACATCGATGAAAGTATCCCATGTCCAACCGTTTTCGAGTAATTCCATATTGATGCCGGCGTCTTGCAGAATCTTTTTATTATAGAAAGTCACGACACTGTCGGCGCTTCTAGGAATGACATAGTAATTGCCGTTTAATGCACCAATGTTGAAAAATTCCACATAGAAATCATCCTCGACATCAAAGATATTGGCTTCCTCTGATTTCTCAATATACTCATTGAGCGGATGAGCCAATCCTTTGTCCACCAAGTAATAAAAATCCGGAGAATTGGACCAAACGATATCCGGAAGCGTTCCGGCTAGTGCTTGGTTTCGAACGGTGCTTTCATACGAATTGACCGCGAGATAGCTTAAAGAAATCGAAATGTTTGGATAAATCAAATTGAATCCTTCAATGGCCTGATTGACCATATCTGTTTCATTTTGATTGCCTCCGGGAATCAAAATCCGAATGTCGGCTGTCGTGTTGGTCGGAAGATCGATTACCGCTTCGGCTGCCTCTGTTGTGGTGATAATCGTGGTTTCTTGGTTACATGCGATAAGGGACACCCCGAAAACCGCAATCGCCGCGATAAGTAAGAATCGTTTCATTTTTATTCCTCCTTGGATAATATGGTTTCATTGGATACCAAGCTGGACAAGATACCCATTAAATACACTCTTGAAGCAAAATCATTGACATGATTGATCCCGTTTCCGGTCACATCTTCATATTTTTTGAAAGCCAAAATTTCGATACTGGCTTTATACAAATCGATGACATGAACCCCTGTATGATTATTGGCCAATGTGTTTAATCGGCTCCAATAGTCCTCTAACCGAATCGCATCGTAGACGAGGGGATTGGGAGTGAAACTGGTGAGGAGAATAAATTCCGTGTTGGGAAGAGCCTCCCGGACCGATAGGATAATCAACTCAATATTGTCGCGATAACTGTTAGGTGAAGCCCCATCACCGGCATCATTGATGCCAAAATGGATGATAACCAGATCGGGATTGGAATTTTTGATGTCATTGATCACGGAGGGACTGCTTCCCCAGAGCGATGTTTTTCCTCCAACTGAGAGATTGTTCAGAGTCACGTCGAGATCGTAATAATACTCAAGTCCGGATTCTGTCAACGTGAGAAAATCATCAAGGTAGGGCTCGTGATTGAACTTTTTACTGGAAGAGCATCCTTCCAAAACACTGTCTCCGATTCCGGTAATTCTCAACGATTCCCCCGATGTTAATTTTTGCAGGGTGTTGGGTAGTTCGTTCCCCGCAAAGCCAGGAAACGAATCCAAGTTGAGATCTTGAAAATCATAGACATAACTGACAGATATCTGGCTTCCATACCAGAAGGGGCTTTCGGTATAAACAGCATTGGGTCCCATCAACACATAATCCGTCAAAACATTCGCAATCGAGTTCACCCGTTGATACGGCTCAGGGATGTTTTGCCCTGTCAAGTTTTCTTTTTTAAGCGATGGAATTGTCGATGCTGTCAGTTTGCGAATACGTCGTCCGTCCACTTCATAATCTGAACCTTCGACGAATGTCGTTTGCAAGGAAAAGTCTTTGACCGCAATAATCTCTATTGGTTCATAGAGCAAATTTCCAGAAATTTCTCCATTATCCTCGATTAATAACACAGTTTCATTCATCATGACATTGCCCTTCCAGAAGGGTGCCATCACATCTTTCGGGGTGAAACTGTACGAAACCGAGGAAACATCGGACACAAAATTTGGATAAGGACTCATATCTTGAGTGGTGACCTCCATTGTTGAGTTTTGAGCACAAGAAATCAACAAACTACCTGTCAGAAGCAACAGGATGATCAAGATCTTTTTATGCAACATATCTATTCTCCTCTGTGATTGACAAGATTTGTCTAACAATTGGGGCAGAAAAAAGGCGATACTCTATTTATTTTATAAATAGAAGCAAAGTTGCATGACTAATGTTATATTGACATGAATTATTTATCAAGGAATATGCTCTGCCACTATCTCTAGATCCAACCAGTCATGGAATAGCCATTATCGAAATTCTCATGAATCATATGGATAGTTCGGCAAAAAGGTAGTGTCGGTTTGTAAACGCTTTCTGATTCTATTTTAACGATTATCAACGCAAATATGAATAAAAAATCCTTACAAAATAATGGACAAAACTTAGATTTAAGATAAAATAGAGTTGCGGATAGAATGATGGACGGTTATTACGACAGTGAAATCTAAAAGTCCTGATATTCTTACGTATATGCGAAAAGAAATGCAAAATGCTCTGATTTTTTCCCATTCACGATCGATTTCTATTTTAATTGTCGTGCGAACCTACTATTGAAAGAAGGTGCCAGAAATGGATGATTTAGCACAATTGATCCGTAACACACATTTTTCCGTAGGTGAAGCCGCCTTTGCAACGGTCGGCTCATTTTGGAAAGATATTGTGGCTTTCTACCAAAACCATCGCATCTACTTGATCACCGAAGGTTCTGCTGATTTATATTTACGAGGGAAGAAAGTGCGATTACAAGCAGGGAACTTGTATTTCATCCCGGCCTACTCTGTTGTCACCGCAGACTGTCAAGTGTTTCTTAGCCACTACTTCATTCATTTCATCGCGGACAAGGGCTTAAGCAATCTCTTTGATTCGCTTCGCTTTGACATGGTCACAAAGGAACAACCCGGCGATGAGCAGTTGTTTCAAAGCATGGTTGACAACATTAAAATTCAGCCACCCACGGTCAGCTCGATCTTATCCTTAAACGGCACTCTTCAACTGCTTCTCTCCCGTTTTTTCCAAAATGCTGAATTTGTGACAAATGACATCTTTCGTTTTTCCGATATTATTGCTTATATCGATAACCACATCACAGAACAAATTAGTGTTGCCGATATGGCGAAAATCGCCAATCTCAATGAAACTTATTTCACTCATGCCTTCAACAAAATTATTGGAATTACGCCCATTCAATATGTGATAAACAAAAAAATCAACTACGCGATGACCTTGTTAAACTCCGGAGGTCATCTTGTGCGTGATGTTGCCTATCAACTCGGGTTCAAAGATGAATTCTATTTTTCCCGCCTTTTCAAAAAAAAGACGGGGATTTCTCCGTCAAAGTTTATGCAATCAGACAAAATGTAAAAAAGCAGGCGCAAAATGCGCCTGCAATTTATTTATTTGAGATTAAAGGCAATATCAATCTCGTCAATCCGATCTTGAGAGATTGGATCGATCGATCCTATTTTTGTTGCATTGAGGATGGTCGTTGCTGTGAATTCGGCAACTTCTAACCGGTCAAATGCATTGATGAGGGTGGAGCCAACCGTTAACACAAAATCATTTTCTGCCAAGATGACGGGCGTGGATGGGCTGATCTTATCGGTCAATGCTTGGGGATTTAAAATCGACAATCCATAGGGAACGCGAACCAAGTCGCGGATCATGATGTAAGATTCCGGAATCGTGCGAGGATCAAGTGGAGTTTTCGTAATGCCAAATGCCATCATATGTGTTGGATGGGCGATCACGATCGCATTGACTTCCGGGTGTTGATCATAAATCAATTTATGTAAATCAACGGAACGTGAAGGATGTTTTCCTTTTTCGCGCAAACCGTTATGAATGAGAACGATTTCTTCGGGCTCCAAGTATTTTCGATCAATCCCGTATGGAGTAATCAAGAAATTGTTCTGATCTAGTCGCTGCGAGAATGTTCCCATTGTGCTAGTAAACAAATTTTGATCATAAGCCCGATGGATGAGAGCACACATTTCTTTGCGTGCTTTCTTTTCTTGTGAAGTGATGTCAATAGGCAGAAACTCCTCAGGAAGAATTTTACCTTTTTCCATATTAAGTTCGATATCCTCGTCGTTTAAAACGGTCGCTTCCCCCAACTGCTTCGCAATAATGTTCAGTTCTGCGCAACGTTCCAAGGTTTCGAAAATCTTAAAGGCATCAAACAAGTTATCAGCACAAGTCACGACTCCATGATTTTCCATGACAACAACGTTATGCCCTTTCGCAAACTGATCGGATATTTTTTGGCCAAGTTGTTCGCTTCCGGGCAAATCATAATCCGCAAACCCGATTTCGCCGCAAACCAAATGGGGCGAGGGGATGATCTTTGTATTCGGAACTTGTCCCACCAAGCTGAAGCTGACCAATGAATGCGGATGAGCGTGAAGTACCGCCTTCACATCGGGTCTTGCTTTGTAGACGCATTTATGAAAGGGTGTTTCCACCGAAGGGCGATGTTTTCCAATCACTGTTCCATCCGGCTTGATTTGACAAATATCCGCGGTGGTCAGTGTCCCTTTGTCGATTCCAGAAGGGGTGATCCAAATATCGCCTTCGTCGTCAAGGATGGACAAATTCCCTCCGGATGTCGTTGTCATCTGTTTCGTGTAAATCCGGTTGATCAACAAAACGATTTGCTCTGCAGGATGCATGTACGAAAATTTCATTTTTATCTTCCTTTCCCTCGGTAATAACCAGGTTAATCGCCCATATCTTACTTCCTTATCAAAGAAAATGCAACTAAATCCGTAATGAAAACAGTTTCTTAAGTAAAATTAGAAAACACAAGAGATCACAAAAAAAATCACAAAATTGTGATTTTTCTATTTGATGGATTCTTCCTAAAAAGCAATTTAAGGATTAGACATACAAGCCTGTTTTATGCTAACAGTGATAAGGCAACTTCTGCTTTAGAAGCCGCTCATATGGCACCAGAAGAGCTCAAATCGAAATTTGGGGGACGACTTGCCTTTCATGGATGTATTTCCACTGCGGCAATCGCCAAGTTGGATGAAGCCGGTGTCGAGACGCTCTGCCGAAACACGCTCGAGATTCTGATGCCTACCCATGCCTACGCTTTTTCTCCCACGCATCAAATCCAAGACAATACTCCGATCCAAAATGTGATTCGCATGTATCAAACGGCTCATACTTACGGTGTATATAAATAAGAAGAATATCTCATTAACCACCGGCCGAAAGTATCGGCCATTTTTTTATATAAATGGACCGGCCATTTGGCCGGTCGCAATTATTCTTGATTGATAATAGGTTCTTCTTTTACTTTATTCGTTCGTTTGTGTTGGATGGCTTCCGCGATCAAAAAGATCGCATTGACGACAATTCCCACGATTGAAGCTGTCGCGATCGCCGGGAGCGTCGTTCCAAAAATGGGGATGTTGCCGGATTGATCGAACCCGAAAGCGCCACCGATTCCGATAATCAAGATGAGAGCGATGATCGCCAGATTTTTCGAAGAAAACATGTCCACTTTCTTCTCGATCATGATCGCGATCCCTTGTGCAGCGATCACGCCGAAGAGATAGATCGATGCGCCGCCAATCACGGCTTGGGGAATCGTGTTCAACAAGTTCGCGATCGGGCTTAAAAACGCAAGTCCCATGGTCAGTATGGCGGCTCCTCCCAACACCCAAATCGAAAAATTCTTGGTAATCGCCATCGTGGAGATGTTCTCACCATAGTTTGTCCCTGCCGGACCTCCGACCAATGCAGAGACGATATCGCCGATTCCATCGCCAATCAGATTGCTGCCAAGTTTATCATGAATGACATAGGTTTTCGTGGTTTCCTTCTTCTTTGCCAAGTCATTGACATAAAGATCGATTTGATACAGATGGGCGGTCGATTCGGGAATCGTCGCGAGGGCGATCGGCATGATCGCGAGCGCCGCGCGCCAAGAAACCTTGGGTAAGGTGAAATGAGGGACCACGAGAATGCTTTCCGCAAAGACTCCGGAAAAATCCATAAAGTTGGTTTTAAAAATCAAATCCGAAAACAAACTCGATAGGTACCCGGCCATAATGCCAAGAAGGATCGGCAATTGACTCAAGAAGCCCTTTTTGAACACTACCGTAAAGGTGATGATGGCAATGAGCGTCATAAGCGCAATCGCCCAATAGTGGCTGCCTGCCGACCCGAGATCGCTCCAACCGGATGCTTGGTTGATGGCGGTTCCCGCCAGAGACAGTCCAATGATCATCGCAATTGGTCCCGTCACCACCGGTGGCAAAATCTTTTCAATCTTGGAAAATCCAAACGCATTGACCAATACGCCGGCTCCAATCGAGACAAGCCCAGACAGAATGATTCCGAATTGGGCTTCCCCGATCAATTGGTCCGGGGCAACGTTGCCGAAGGTGGCTCCCGTGATTCCAACGATCGCCGCAATGTAGGAGAAACTTGATCCATAATAGAGGGGTATCTTTCCTTTGGTCACTAGGATGAAACACAAGGTGGCAAGCCCGCTCGCAAAGATGGTAGTCGAGATGTGAAATCCCGTCAAGAGGGCGACGAGCACGGTCGCTGGAAACATGACCAAAATATGTTGGAACGCGAATAAAATCAGTTTTCCCCAACCGGGGCGTTCGTCCGGTAAATAACCGGTGATACTTTTTTGACTCATGACACTGCTCCTTTTTATTTGATTTTGGCCGGGCTCTAGAGAAAAAAAAGGACACTTGTCGTGTCCTTTCAAAAAGGTTATCGGAAACCTGGCAACCTTCCTTTGCTCACAGGCAACGGTTAAAGGACCCAAACCATTCGTAGTATAGCATATTTTTGCTTTGATGCAAGGTGAAATCAAACTTTTTTTGGATCTCTTTCGTGAAAACGGTTACTTCGATTTGATCGATCATTCTCCTAAGCTTGGGGAGACTTTGGTCACTCTGACAAACCAGTTGAAGGGCTGGTCAATATAGTCAAAGCCAACGAGATACCCTTCGATCGTGACCTCTTGACCGACATAATCCGCCATCAGGGTGTTGAAGGCGTTATAATCCGCCCCCCCGATCTCCAGATCATAATCGTCGGTGAGAAATCCGTCCTCGCGAAGATCAAAGGAGGGATAGGACGCGTTGCCACTAAAGATAACGGTACCGGTGAACTCGATGAAATGGCCAAAGCTGTCATAATCCAGATGGTCCATGGTCAAAATATCAGTGATAGTCATCGGCGTGGGACTAAGGGGCGCGGGATGATCGGTGGACAGCGGTTTCCAATCAAAGATCTGATACAGCATGGGAACATATCCTCGGTTATTATAGGAACTTCTGGCCCCCAGAATCTCGATTTCATCACCGATCGCAACACTACTTAAGTCCGCTTCCGATGCCGATAGGTCGATATATAGAATGCCGGTTTCATCTTCGAGGATGATAAAGGTATCTGGATCGATCAGGCGAACGATGCCTTTGGTCAGGTATTTCTGACTGAGGGAACCGTAAATAATCTCGTGGAGGGTGACCATCGCTTTCGGTTTTACTGTGACGGTGAAGGTCACGGTATCCGTGAGGACTGCTTCCGTGATCGGGTCGGTGATGGACAAAGTGGCTTCAATGACGACGTCTGTCACTTGATCCACGATGTTCGCAAAAATGCCGTTATTGTCTTCAAAATAGATGGCATTATCTAAAGGATCCACCGGTGCATAATCCACATCGACCAAATGAATGGGATCATAGTACATCCAGTAAAGGAAATCGCCGGACGTGAACTCCCCGCCATCATACTGCGAAAGGATCTTGGCTTTGGTGACGGCGAGCTTCTCAAGGGATGTCAAGACGGGCAATCCAAGTTCAGACCAATTCGGGATGAAATCGAAGAGGAAGTATTCTCCCAAGACCGTGATTCCCGGGAAGAGGAGATCCAAGGTCACGTTCTCGCCCACGTATTGTTGTAAGGTATAAAGACTATAGATATAGACGAGCTGTTTCTCGACTTCCAAGAGGAACGGTCCGTATTCCTCCAAATGGTGACGGATATAGATCCGCTCGCCACCCTCTTCCAGATAGAAATAATTGAGAATCGGATCATATCCAAGGTTGCCGGAAACCTCCAAAAATTCTCTTCGGAGATCCAATACCGAAGGATCGTTCGAAACAATTTCGGCGATCGTTGTCGGACGGGCGGTGAGGTTGAATTCGTTATTTATCCCCGTGTTGACGATCGCCAAATTGTAAGTATAATCGGCAACGCCGCCAATCACGGTCTTCTTCCCTGTCAAGAGCACCCGATCTCCAGGATCATAAATCATGCCCAAAGGAACACCGATATAGTAGATTTGGTCGTCAATCATATAATAGGAATAACCCCAATCGGAGTAGATCACGGTGGCATCAAGCGTGATTTCTTGGAAGGCTACTTGATTGTCAAAGAGGTCCGCCAGATTATTGAAGGACATTCCTTCGATGAAAACCGTGAAACTGCCTCGCGCCTGTCCCTCACCATAAAGCACCTCGACTTCGATGGTCGCAAAGGTATCGACTTCCGCCATCCGTACTTGGAACTCATAGGAATAGAGATCCAGCAGCTCGGGATGATCCAAAGCGGTATAGGATACCTCGGCCGAGGGAAAGAGATTGTGGATCGTCTGAAGCGGTATGTATTCCAATGGATAATACTGATCGTTTTCCCGGTTTTCAAGGATCTCCGCTAAGATCTTCTCGGCGATGACCTGATCGCTTGGTTCCGCAATCGTCACCAATTCATTGGTGCCATCGTAATTGTCATTGCCAACGATGAGCGTCAGCTGGTCCTGGGAAGTAAACGTACTCCGTCCCAATATAAAGCCTTTGATCGTCACAAGGTAGCCGTCATAGTCCTCAAGGAGATAATAGCCATTGGAGACGGATTGGAGATAGACTCTCTCGTCACCCAGTTCCAGATAGTATTCGGCCCAACCCGCTTGCCTCAAGACGCCCGTCACGGCCACAAATTCGCCGAGATGATCGTCATGGGAATGATCGAGGCTTTGCAGGGTGGCCATGTCCATGGGAGCGGCTGTGAGTGATAAGACGTGTTCGCTGCCTTTTTTCCAAGTAGTTGCCTCCAAGACATAACGACCGTTTTCATAGGTCATGACGCCCGTCGCTTCCACGTCTTTGCCGGCATCGGTGCCGCTATAGAACCAGGAACCGTCTTTTGGCAAGGTGACGAGGAGAATCCCACTCTCGTCTTCCACCAGCATGGCATAGGTATCGGAATAATTTTCGCTATTGGCAACGAAAGGAACCAGCAGTCGCCCTTGAATGGTGATGGTTTGACCGACCAATGCTTTTGCGTCGACGATCGGTGTGCTTGGGAGTGCTTCCTCCGGACCCACGATCTTCAGCGTTCTTGTAAAGGTTGTTTCTTCAACGCCGATCGTGGCGGTGATCGAAACGGATATATCGGTATTTTCCACAAATGCGCCAATCGATCCGGTTTCAAAATCGATCAAAGCTTGATAGGCTGGTGCGACTTCATACACAATTGTCGATTCAAATAACGGATCCCCCACCGGGAACATCACGGTGGAGTTGGGGCTGAAGGGGGCTTTGAAGATCTCATCGAGCCAGGAGCCGATCAGCGTTTGTTTTTCTGAAAGGGATAAACTGGCCGGTTGGATATCGCCTTCGCGGCCGAGATAGACGTAGTCCCATTCGCCGCTTCGACACACGCCAGACATGAGTTTGATGGTGACCGTTTGCTCGTTCCAACTCGCCAATTGATACATGGTATATTCATCAAGCGTAGAGAAGGTGATCGATTTTCCCGGAACACTCAGGTTGAAGTCCCACCCGACATGGATCAGATAGCCTGTGACTTCCAGATATTCGGTATAGGTGATCGGATCGGTCTCGTCGCGTGAGGCCGCTTCCCAGACACTCATGACCGTTGCCGGAATCGTCGGCGTTTGATTGCGTTCCAAAATTCCGACGACGAAGGGGACAACGCCGATCGAACTTTCCGATCCGTTATAGTTCATCCAAGCGCGGGCGTTGTTGCCATAGTCTTTTCGAACTTCGCCGTAGAGGATGACATGATCGCCGATGACGGTATTCGCTTCCCAGGCATAGATCAACAAGACTCCTGTCTCATCCACCAGGTAGAGCAGTTCGGGATCCCGGTAGACCACGATGCCTTCGACATAGAGCATCTCATAGAAATCTGCTTGTTTGAATTCGGCAATGGTCGTGATCTTTGGGCTCTCCAAGGTGGTTTGGAAGGTATAGGTCCGTTCGGCGGTGCCGTAAGCGACCTTGATGGCCATCTCGATCGGTTGGGGTTCTGACACATAGACAAACCACTGGCTCAACTGGTCGTAATACTCGCCGCCAGTGACAAATTCCCAAGTGATATGGCCCCCAAGAAACTCGTGATAAGGAATGAACGGGGCAGGAAGATACGGAGTGAACACGACGTCTTCCAGTTCCCGAGAAAGTGTTTCAAAGATTTGTTCCACATATTCATCATCGGTATATTCGGGAATTCGGACTTCTCCGCGTTGGCCGGCGAATAACATTAGCGGCTGATCCGATTCGTACCAGATCAGAATGCCTTCAAGCTCGACTTCCACGCCGATATAAGGAAAGAGTTGTTCATATCCGGTATAGGATATGGTATTGACAGGGATTAAGGAACCAGCTTCGCCTATCAAGAAGTCATAAGTGATGTCACCATACGTTCCCGCTTCTTCCAGATATCCCCGGAGACGGACAAAGCGTGTCTGGTAATCAGTCATTGTGTCAAGGAAATCGCCACTGGACAGATCGATCACTTC
>Ga0172377_10000929_pt1 | contig 28867 bp, 22 predicted proteins | sample Pumphouse3metaG_FD_119749 | JGI IMG/M metagenome (GOLD analysis project Ga0172377, IMG submission 119749) | Leachate microbial communities from a municipal landfill in Southern Ontario, Canada - Pumphouse #3 metaG | ecosystem: Engineered > Solid waste > Landfill > Unclassified | place: Canada... | reverse complement strand
TAAACACCGCCGGTGGTAATATCTTGCAAAAGAGCGCCAGTGACATAAGTAGAGGTAGCGGTAATCGCATTGCCAATTATATAGCCGTCCAATTCGGATATACTTGCAGCTTCTATTTCGTCGGCATTAAAACCAATTCTCTTAAAGGTTTCCAAACTGTCGAAGGGGCGCTTTTCCTTGCCCACTAGTAAATAGATAGTTTCATTAGGAGTTTGTACTAAGGAATAATCTGGGAATTTAATATTTTCACCTTGAGGATAGGCGGCGAGTATTTCTGGTTTAGTGATAATTATTTGATTAGGAGAGAAGCGAGAAATAAAGGACGCATAATTTAAAAATGGTCTTTTAACACCACCTTCAATTAACCAAATGCCAGGATTATCAGCTGTTTTTAATAATGATCCATCAGGATATAGTTTGGGTTGAGAAGGCGCATTGTTTGTCTCTTCTGGAAAATAACGTTTAAATAAACGATATACATTGTAATTACCATTAAAAACATGGGGCGTGTAGTTGTATAAAGCGGCTGTTGCCTGGTTTTGAGGAATAACGGTCATTTTTTCTTGAGATATGGTGCCATAGGGATTGGTAAAAGTGTAAGCCTGTCCAGCTTTGTAATTATAATTTTGAGGTTCTTTCATGTAAGCGCGAAATTGTAAGGCGGCACTGTTTATCTGTTTTCCGAAACCTTTATAGTAGGGGTTGCAAGCCCAATTATCGGGACAGCCATAACCGGTTGCCCAATCTAAATTATTTTGAGTAGGATTAGAATTTTCAATTAAACTTGATTCTTTTTGAATAAGCACCAACATGAATTTAGGACTAATGGTTTTAATGGTGCGACATTTTAATCTCTTTTCTTCTTCGGTTGGGGTCTCGCTTAAAATAACACCATCGCAATCAAAATTACGATTAGTAGCGTCATAAATAATTTCAGCCGCTGTTTTCATGATTCCGTTGCTGTTGGCTGTTATGTAATTTGCCAGGTAGCTATTATTTTTTTGTAGGAAATTTTGAATATCCACTAAAGTCATGGAATCAGTATTTAAAATTTCATCGTCGGAAATTATATTATTTGGATCAAAATCAGGATCAATGAGGCTTTGTGCCTTAGTTGGAACAGAGAAAAAAGGTAGAATTACAAAAATTAAAATTAAATAATTTATAACTAAATAAGGTGTTTTCATGTGTTTGTTTTTTAAATTCATTTTTAGTATTAAAGTGTTTTTATTATAATATATTTAGCTGTTTGAAGCAACAGAGCGGGGATATAAAAACAAAAATCCAAAGACTTGGATTTTTGTTATTTTAACCTCATTTTAACCTTATTTTTGACTAATTATTTCAACTCTATTCTTACTATCAAGATTGATTTTTACCTTAGCACCTTCATTAATTTTGCCTTCAATTATTTCCAGGGCCAGTTCATCAAGAATAAGATTTTGGATGATTCTTTTTAGAGGACGAGCACCAAAGGTAATATCATATCCTTTTTCCGCTAGCATCTTTTTCACTTTTACCCCAATCTTGAGGTTGATATTTTTATTTGCTAATCTTTTTTCAATTTTAATCAACTCTAAATCAACTATTTTTTCTAGAGCCTTAGGGGTTAGATTTTGGAAGAGTACAGTTTCATCAATGCGATTTAGAAATTCTAACTTGAAATTCTTTTTTAAAATACTATCTATTTTATTTTTCATTTCCTCTTGTCTTATTTTTGAATTTGGTTTTTCATCATCAGCATTAAAGCCAATGGAGTATTGTTTAATTACCTCATTGCCTAAGTTAGAGGTCATGATAATAATAGTATTTTTAAAATTAACTACGCGTCCCTTGGAGTCTGTTAAGCGGCCATCATCGAGAATTTGTAATAGGATGTTAAACATATCAGGATGCGCTTTTTCAATTTCATCAAATAAAACAACGCTATATGGTCGACGTCTAACCTTATCACTAAGCTGTCCGCCTTCATCATGCCCAATATATCCAGGTGGTGAGCCAATTATTTTAGCAACTGAGTGCTTTTCCATAAATTCGCTCATATCAAGTCGAATTAATGATTTTTCATCATTGAACATGAATTTAGCTAAAACTTTAGCTAACTCAGTTTTTCCTACACCAGTAGGGCCAATAAAAAGAAAGGAGCCAATCGGTTTTTTTTCTTCATTAATGCCAGCACGAGAGCGACGTAGAGCATTAGCAATTGCTTTAATTGCTTCTTCTTGGCCAACAACCGCGCGGTTTATAACCTCTTCAGCATTACTTAGTTTTTTAATTTCATCTTGCAACATTTTATTAACTGGAATCCCTGTCCAGCGAGCGACCACTTTAGCGATATCTTCTTCATCAACTTCTTCTTTTAGTATGCGCTGGCCTTTCTTTTGAATTTTTAAGAGTTCAGCTTGCAAGGTGTCAATCTTTTTTTCGAGCTCAGGGACAAGGCCGTATTTAATTTTTGCCACCTCATTTAAATCAGCTCCTTGTCTTTGGGCAATTTCGGCCTTAATTTTTAAATCTTCAATTTCTTTTTTTGATTTTCTGATATCAGAAATTATATTTTTTTCATTATTCCAATGCAGCTCTATTTGGTTAGCTCTTTCTTTTAGTTTTGCTAACTCTTGATTTATATTGCGAATTTTACTAGATTTTTTATTTTCACTAGTTTGTAGCCCCGCCTTATTTAATTCTAATTGCTTTATCTTTCGTTTTAATTGATCAAGTTCATCTGGCATGGAATCAATTTCCATGCGCAGCGATGAAGTCGCTTCATCGATTAGATCAACTGCTTTATCGGGCAGGAAGCGGTCACTAATGTAACGATTTGATAATTTAGCAGCCGCAATCACCGCGTTATCAGTAATACGAACACCATGGTGGACCTCATATTTTTCCTTTAAACCACGTAACATGGATATGGTATCGTCTAAACTGGGCTCAGCGACATATATTGGTTGAAAACGACGTTCTAAGGCAGAGTCTTTTTCAATATATTTTTGATATTCCTTAGTGGTGGTAGCGCCAATAGTACGCAATTCACCGCGGGCTAAAACGGGCTTTAACATGTTGGAGGCGTCCATTGCTCCTTCAGAGGCGCCAGCGCCAATTAAAGTGTGAAGCTCATCGATAAATATTATAAATTTATCATTATTAGATTTTACTTCTTTTAAAACCGCCTTTAGCCTATCTTCAAATTCACCACGAAATTTTGCACCTGCTATTAAGGCGCCTAAATCAAGAGTAATTATTTCTTTGTTTTTCAGGTTTTCAGGAACATCGCCAGAAATGATTCTTTGTGCCAAACCTTCAACAATAGCCGTTTTTCCTGTTCCTGCCTCGCCAATTAGTACGGGATTATTTTTAGTGCGACGTAGCAGAACTTGCATGATGCGCCTTATTTCTTGATCACGACCAATCACAGGATCTAGTTTTTCCTGTCGAGCCATTTCAGTTAAGTTGGTGGTGTATTTTTCCAGCACCCTATACTTATTTTCAGGGAAGGGGTCACTAATTACTTGTGAGCCGCGCAAATCTTTTAATATCTCTTTTACTTTATCGTATTCTACCTTAAAAGAAAGCAAGATATTTTGGGCAGCAGTAGGGACGCCAATAAGGGCGAGAAAAATGTGTTCAGTTGAAATAAACTCGTCATTCATGCCATCAGCCTCTTTTTTTGCTCGTTCTAAAATAGTTGCTGTTTCAGCAGTTCCAGATACCGCTTGAATTGGGCCATCACTTTTATTAACCTTGCCCTTGGGAAGATCGTTTAAGGCTTTAACAATTTGTGCTTCCATTTGTTCGGGGTCTATTTTTAATTTCTCTAAAATTGGCTTTACCAGCCCCTCACTCTGCTCTAAGAGCGCTAAAAATATATGTAAAGCTTCAATATTGCCTTGACCGTAATCGGACGCAATTATCTGCGAATTAATTATTACTTCTTGCGATTTGTCTGTAAATTTATTAAACATATTTAAATTAAAATTTTTATTAATTTAGCAGTCTTTATATTAGAGTGCTAACCCTATCTTAATATAATAATTTCCAAGTGTCAACAGTAATAGGAATGATAATATTTTCTTATTTTATTTAATTTATTAATTGTTAGAATTTTGCTTTTATGATAAAATAAAAATATAAATTTGTTTTATGTTTAAACATAATTTTTTGACTTACGGTAGCCAAATAATTTTAAAAATCATCTCTGATATAGTCATTTTTCCAATCTGGTGGTACAGCGTGGGGTTTTTGGAAATGATAAAAAAAGGTTGGCGTTTTTTATGTCAAAGAGAAAAGGCGCTTGGTTTTTCTATTTGGTTAAAGAATATCCTTGTTCCCATGTATGGACAATATGATTGGGCAGGAAGAATTATTAGTTTTTTTGTAAGGTTAATTCAAGTAATTTTTCGGGGACTTTTTCTTATATTTTGGTTAATTGTTTTTATTGTTAGTATTTTATTATGGCTTGCTGGGCCTATTTTTTTGTTTTTATCCTTGTTTTTTCAATTAGTATCCTTCTATGGAGTATAATAAGTCAATAAAATTAGAGTTTAGCAGAGATAGTGTGAGCAATAATCAGGGCGCTTGGTTTTTAGGGCGCTTTTTATATTGGCAAAAAACTATAAAAAAATCATTAATCGCACTTGATCGTACGAAGCGTCAGCTTGATAAAATTCTTGGTTTCTTTTCTTGGCTTATTATTTTTTTAGGTTGGGCCTCTTTTTTCTTCTGGCTTTTTATTAATCAGGATTATTTATTAAAAGATCCTTTAACTATTCTTTTTTTCTGGACGCAAGGTGATATTTTAATTTCTGTATTTTTAACCTCTCTGTGGTTTGATCTTTATTTAATTTTTAAATATAGTCGTCGTCGTCAAAAGGTAAAAAGAATTAATTATAGATTTTTTACTAAGGAGAAGTTAGAGAATAAGCGCTATAATATCGCCAAAACTTTAGATGATGAAGCTTATCTAGTATTAGAGGATGCCTTTTTGTTAGCTTCTAAGATTCCAACACAAGTTGATATCATTCACTTTTTTCGGGCCGCTTTAAAAAATAGACAGATGCAGAGTTTGCTTATTCGTTTAAATGTTGATGTGGAAAGATTGGTAAATATGGTAGATAGACAAATTATAAAAACAGTAACGGGGGATAATTTAAGAGAATTGGCACCACGACTGCAGGAGGTTATGCTAGAGGCTTTTGCTGCCTCTTTTTACGAACAAGATAAAAGCATCAATATTTTAAATATTATTTATGCCTGCTTAGACAGAGATAAGGAATTAGCAGAGATTTTATATGAGTTAGAGGTGGACAAGGATAAGGTGTTAAATACTGTTGCCTGGTTTAAGGTTGATAGACAGTTAAGAGAAAGATACCAAGATTATCGTCGTTTGTCGTTGTTTAAACCAGATTCAGGAATGAATCGTTCCTATACGGCGATTGCAACGCCAACGCTTGATCGTTTTTCTCACGACTTAACTTTAAAAGCTAAAGCAGGGCAGTTCGACTTATGTGTTGGTCGACAAAAAGAAATAGAGGAGATTTTTGAAAATTTTATTGGTGGTCACGCTGGTGTTTTATTAGTTGGTCCTCACGGGGTTGGCAAGGGGGCAATTATTGGCGGCTTAGCACAGATGATGGTGGCGGAAAACGTGCCGAAATTTATGAAAGATAAGCGTTTGGTGGAAATTGACGTTTCTCGTATAGTCAGTGGCACCACTGCCAGTGGCGCCCAAGATCGCTTACTGGCTTGTATTTCTGAGGCAAATCGATCAGGAAATATTATTTTCTACATTGATAATATTGAAAATTTAGTGGGGATCAGTGCGGGCAGTGATGAAAGTTTAGATTTATCAGAAGTTCTATCAGAGGCAATAACAAGGAAGCATATATTATGTCTAGCGACTATTACTAACTATAATTATTCTCTTTATATAGAAAATAAAGCGCTGGGAACCGCTTTAACTACAGTTGGTGTAGATGAGCCTGATAAAAACTTAGCCATTCAGATTTTAGAAAGCAAGGTCGGCTTTTTTGAGTCAAAGTATGATGTTTATATTGTTTATAGCGCCCTGGAAAAGGCAGTCGAGTTATCTTCACGTTATTTAAAAGATAAGTCACTTCCTTTAAAGGCGATTAATTTGTTAGAAAAAGCTGCGCAATTATCAGCTAAAAATAGTGTTAATAATCCGGAGAAGCCTTTTTGCTCTCAAGAAGATGTGGCATTGGCGATTGAGGCAGAAACGGGGATACCGGCTGGAAAGTTAAAAGAAGAAGAGGGAAGCAAGCTGCTTAATTTAGAAACTGAGATTCATCGACGCATGGTTGATCAAGAGGAGGCCGTGAAGGCTGTTTCTGCTAGTTTAAGAAGAGCACGAGCCGCCTTAAAAGATAGTAAACGGCCAATTGCTAGTTTTTTGTTTTTAGGGACAACTGGAGTCGGAAAAACGGAATTAGCTAAGGCGGTATCGGAAATATACTTTGGTAGTGAAGATTATATGATAAGAGTTGATATGAGTGAATACCAACATGAAGATAGTGTGAGAAAAATGATAGGAGATGTTGATGGCTCTTTGGGTTATTTAACTGAAGCGGTAAGAAAAAAACCATTTTCTTTAATTTTATTGGACGAAGTTGAAAAGGCTAATCCTAATATTTTAAATTTATTCTTACAACTACTAGATGATGGGCGCTTAACTGATGGTCAGGGGCGCACTATAAGTTTTGCTGAATCTATTATTATCGCTACATCTAATATTGGCGCTAAGTTTATTCAAGATAGCATTAAAAATAAAAAGGAGATTAATGATATAAAGCAAGAGTTGATTGATAAGCATTTGCGAGACAAAATGAGACCAGAGCTCATTAATCGTTTTGATGGCATTATTGTTTTTAAACCTTTAAGTGAACGCGATATTTTTAAAATTGCTACTTTAATGCTAAAAGGGATTAAAAGTAATTTAGAAAAAAAGGGAATTGGACTTAAGGCTGATAAAGCGGGAGTTATGTTGTTGGCTAAAGAAGGTTATGACCCAAAATTTGGCGCTAGGCCGATGCGACGTTTATTGCAAGAAAAGGTTGAAGATGAAATTGCTAATAAAATATTGTCGTCAGAATTAAAACGGAGAGACCAGGTATTAATTGACAGTCAGGCAAAAATTTTGGTAGAAAAAGCAAAGGAATTATAAAAAATATGAACGTTTATATCTTTCCATTTATAATTAGTTTTTCCTTGGCTGTAGTTTTCACTTTATTGATAAAAAAAATTGCCCTTAAATTTTCTATTGTTGATAAACCAGGTCCAAGAAAGATACATAAAAAGGCGATGCCACTTTTAGGTGGAGTGGCAATTTTTTTAGCTTTTTTTCTAACCTTATTTATATATTCTAAATCATTTTTAGGAGGCAACTTAGAGTGGAGTCATTTGCTTGGTTTTTTCTTTGGTGGCCTGATTATAACTGGAGGGGGAGTATTAGATGATAAATATAATTTAGCACCGAAATGGCAAATTATTTTTCCCCTATTAGCAATTGGAGCGCTTATCATAGGGGGGGTTACGATTGAAAAAATTACAAATCCTTTTGGAGGGTTAATATATCTTCAAGATTATTTTTTATTAGGCCCTTTTTTAATTTCATTATGGCTTTTAGGGATGATGTATACAACCAAGTTACTTGATGGAGTAGATGGTTTAGTAAGTGGTGTTGGCACTATTGGTAGTATTATAATTTTTTTATTCACTTTAACAACTAATTATTATCAACCAGATATTGCCTTAGCTGCCTTAATCTTGGCGGCCGCGGCTTGTGGTTTTTTAATTTTTAATTTTCATCCAGCTAAAATCTTTTTGGGCGAAGGCGGCTCTTTGTTTTTAGGTTACGCTCTAGGTGTTTTATCTATAATCTCTGGCAGCAAGATTGCTATTGCCTTGCTTATTATGGGTATTCCTATTTTAGATGTTGCCTGGACTATTCTGCGCCGTCTTTTAGTTGGTAAAAATCCTTTTCGTTTTGCTGACAAAAAACATTTGCACCATCGTTTATTGGCGCTAGGCTTGAATCAGCGACAAACTGTTATGGTTTTTTATTCTCTATCTTTAATATTTGGAGTCAGTGGTCTTTTCTTGCAGTCTAAGGGCAAAATTCTTGCCTTAGCCCTACTTTTATTATTAATGATTATTATAGTTTCTCTTTTTCATTATCTTGATTTTCTAAATGAAAGACAAAAACCAAAGCTATTGCTACAAGTATGCTGCGCTCCTTGTGCTAGTTATATAAGTTATAATTATCTACAGCCAGTATATCGTTTAACCTGGTTTTTTTATAATCCTAATTTAGTGTCACAGGAGGAGTATGACAAACGTCTATATTATGTAAAAAAAATGGCAAAAAAATTTCTTATTCCTTTGATTGTTGTCCCTTATAAGCACGATCTATGGCTAAAAAAAGTAGCTGGTTATGAAACGGATCCAGAAAAGGGGGAGCGTTGTCGGATTTGTTATTTTGATCGCTTAGAGAAAACTGCTCAACTAGCAAAAACTAAAAAATTTGACTTTTTTAGCACTAGTTTATTATACAGTCCTTTTAAGGATGTAGATGCTTTAAAAAATATGGGGAAAGATTTGGAGAAAAAGTATCAGAGCATTTTTTTAGATTCTGATTATAGAGCGGAAAATGCCTATCGCAATTCTCAAGAATTTGCAAAAAATTTAGGTATGTATAGACAGAAATTTTGTGGTTGTGAATTTTCAATAAGAAAAAAATAAACATGACAAAGAAGATAACAACGATAATATTTGTTCTACTTAGCGTTTTTTTATTTAGCAACATTGTTTTAGCAGAGATAGATACTGATGGCGATGGTTATAGCGATGAGATAGAAATAAAGATGGGCTACTCCCCTTATAACAAGCAACCTATAAGAGCAAACAGTAGTGATGTTGATGGAGACGGTTTAAGTGATTATTTTGAATACGTTTTTAAGACTAATCCTTTTGTGGCTGATAGTGATAACGATGGTTACAATGATTTTTTAGAAATTGATAATGCTTTTGATCCTAATTCAGAGATAAAGGATAAATTGCCGGTGCGCGTGGAAATAAATTTAAGTGAACAAACATTATCTTTTTTTGTAGCAGAAATAAAATGGCGTGAGTTCAAAGTTTCAACTGGTAAAAAATCAATGCCAACGCCAACTGGCAGTTTTAAGATTATAAATAAGATTGAAAAGGCTTGGAGTCGTGCCTATGGTTTATGGATGCCTTTTTGGTTGGGCCTTGAACGCGGTGGTATTGGTATTCATGAGCTGCCATTTTGGCCTAGCGGATATCGTGAAGGAGAGGATCATCTAGGACAGGCAGTTTCTCACGGTTGTATTCGTTTAGGAATAGGTGCAGCCGAATATGTCTATAATCATTTACAAGTTGGCGATGTTGTTAAAATTTTGCCCTAGTTTTAAGGCACTGCTTTAAATGCTAAAGTGTGTTATAATATAAGAGAAAAAAAATAAATATGTATAAAAAAATAATAAAAATAAGCACTTTATTTATACTTATCAGTTTTGTTGTCAGTGGGTGCACATTTTCTTTCCCCTGGGAAAAAGACAGAAGTGAGGGAGCAGTTGAGATAAAAGAAGAGAAAGAAGACGCAAAAGATGAAACAGAAAATAACGATGAGTCTTTAGAGCTCGATGCCAAGCGAGAGTTACGGCAATTTAAGAGCTTGAAAGCAGCTCAAGATTTTATAAAAAATAATCCTGCCTTAGCTAGCTCTTTGGAGCAGTTAATTTTTGATGTTAATTATGGCGCGACTGGACAGTTAGCGATTAAAGATTTAACAGATTCTTCTGTTTTTTCAAAACAACCCGATAGCGTGCAAATCGCTGATGATTATGTTTATATTCTAAATGAAGAAAAAATACAGGTTATATCAATTACTTCTTTAGCGAGCCCCTCTATAGTAAGTGAGAAAAATTTATTTTTTAAAGCCCAAGAAATGAAAATTTTTGAAAATAATTTGCTTGTGGCTGGCGTTAAGAATAATCGCACTATTTTATATATTTATGATATTTCAAACCCTTTAAAGTTGGAGCTAAAAAGAGAGGTGGAGCTTAATAGTGATTACGCGGGCATGTACATTAGTGATAAACAGTTATATTTTTTAACCACCAATAAGCTTGATTATAATAAGGCGGATAATATATTGCCTGATATTTATGTAAAAGGAAAAAGAATTAACTCCCGCTGCGTTTTAAATGAAGATTGTGTAAGTAGTCAAATTTATTACTTTAATCATAACTATAATAGCTATGGACTATTATCAGTTATAGCTTTAGACGTTGAGCAAACAAGTGGGCCAATTAAAAGACAGATTTACTTATTAGATGATAGTTATCGTCTTTATTTAAGTAAAAACAATGATATTTATTTAGCAAAAGAACATTATTTGTCTCGTGATTATTTAGAAATAATGGTACAAAAAGAACTATTTGCTGATAATTTAGAATCTGATGATACAATTAGGGTGGCGCAGTTTGGCGATGATATTGAGAAAATAAAACCTATTTTTAAAAATTATTTAGATACTTTAGAAGCCGCAGAAAAAGAAGAAGCGCAAATTAAAATTAATTCAGCAGTTAAAACTAAAATTAAGGACTTATCTTATGAATTAGAGGGTATTAGTTTGTATAAATTTTCATCTGCTGAGGGAAAGCTTAAATATGAGGCGAATGGTGAGGTCGCGGGTCGTTTTTTAAAGAGCAATTTTATCGATGAAGAGGCTGGTTATTTACGCCTTGTTACTGGACGCGGAGAACTGTGGCCACTTTTGTTTTCAAGTGAGCCTAAAGAATATAGTAATGCTTATGTACTTGATGATAAATTAAAGATTGTTGGTGCCTTAGAAAACATTGTGACAAGCAATAGCTTGGCAAGGGCCCACTTTTTAAGTAATAGAAGCTATTTGTTTACCACCAAAGAAACTGATCCGATCTATGTTATTGATTGGCAGCAGATAGAAAAGCCAACTATTTTAGGAGCGTTACAGGTAAATGGTTATTCTGCTTTTTATCCCGCTGATTTAAAGGGGGAAAAATTATTAGCTTTTGGAAAAGAAAAAAGAGAATCAGAAGCTGATTCCTTGTCAGCAGAAGTATTAAAATTATCACTTTTTGATTTTAGTGATTTAAAAAAACCAAGTGAGCTAAGCAGTTATATTATTGGCGATGATTCAAGCGATTCTTTTGCCTTACAAGATTACAAATCTTTGGCAAATATTTTTGCTAATAAAATAATTATTGTTCCCACTTCTTTTCAAGACCAAATGGTTTTAAGTTTCTCTGGAGTTTTGGTTTTCTCAGCTGATGCCAGCGGGACTTTAAATTTATTGTATCGTATTGATCATTCTGCTAACGGCCAAATTGCTAATGAAAAAATTACTCATAATTTTTCTTATTTAAATAATACGGTAAGACGCAGCTTTATTGAGCAAAATTATTTATTTACAGTTTCTAATAAGTACTTGAAAATAAATAATTTAAATGACGGCACAGAAATTGCATCGTTGATCCTATCGCCAAGTTTTGAAGATGATCTAGTCAACGCCAATGTTAATATAACTGAACCTGAATATGAGCCAATTATACCAATTCAAGAAGAGTCCTATGAGGAGCTAATTATTGGCCCTGAGGAGCAGGAAGCAGACCCTGAGCTATATATACCGCTACAAGATGATAGTCTGCTTGAAGAGGAAATGTTGCCAGAAGCAGAAAGTAATAATACGATGATAGATGAAGAAGCGCTTGATGTGAGTCCAGAAGAGGAAATAGTTAGTGAGGAGCAAGTATTAGTTTATGATGATATAAAATGTGATGCCATGTGCGCTGGTGCCTTAGAATTAGAACTTGAAGCTTATTGTATTTATGAAGAGGAGCTTGTAAGTATTTATGATTTTTGTAATCTAGACTATTAAAAGATTCAAATAAATGAAATTTTTTACTGGAAAAAAGGTTTTTTATATTTTACCACTGATACTTCTCGGGCTGGGAGAACTTTTTGTTTTTTATCCTAATTTCTTTTTTATATCTTTATCTTTAGGCAGTCTTTTAATTGTTCTAACTACAAAAAATTTAGCAACAAGAAATAAAAAAGTAACTTGGCCCCTATTTTTCTATTTTCCTTTAATCTTCTTTTTAGCCTCATCTTTATATGAAACTCTATTGCCTAATTTCTACATAGTTCAACTTTTAATTTTAATTAATGCTTATTTTGCCTTTATATATTTTAAGAATTTGTATTATTTTTTTCGCTATGGCGCACCTGATAGAATGGACCGTTTGGACACATTTTTAATGGCGGGCTCAGTACTTTCAGTTTTCTTTCTCGCTTCTTCAATTTATGGCTTGCCGGTATTTTTAGGTTGGAGTTTTTGGCCCTTATTGGCCCTTTTTTCACTAGCTGTCTTTCCTTTATTTTTTCAACCATTTATTCTTGGCAATTTAAATCTTAAGAAAAATTACCTTCTTTTCATAGTTGCCCTACTTGCTTTTGTGCAACTTTCTGGTGTAACTTATTTATTGCCTTTTAGTTTTAATATTCTAGGACTACTTAGCGCTATTTATTTTTATTTGCTATTTTTAATAGTGAGACTATTTATTAGAGATCGACTTACCTGGCAGCTTATAAAATTTCCTCTTTTTTCTAGTCTTATTATGATTATTATATTATTATTAACTTCACGTTGGTTTTAGCTCTTACTTTTGTAAAAATATGGAAAAAAAACAAAAATCAAAAAATAATTTATTAACCATGATTATCTTGGCAACTCTGTTTGGCTTTATAGCTGGAGCTACTGGCGAAATAGTAATTCGCACTTATTTACTTAATGATTTTAATCCTTCTTACTATAACACGGAATTTAACATTAATGATTTAAACAGCAATCGTTCTAATTTAATAATTAGGGATGCAAAAAAAGTTGTTGTTAATCAAGATGTTAAGGTGGCTGAAACTATGACTTCAATCCAATCAACGCTATTGCGAGTGTATAAAAAAGGAGATAGTGTAGATGAGACATCGTCACAAAATGAGGTTGATTTAAAGGAAGCAACTTTTTATGATTTAAATCGTCCTGATTTTATTGCTCTTTCTATTACCTCTGATGGTTGGGTGGCCGCTTCTTTAAATCCCGATATTGCCACTGATTTTGTCTTGGATGATTATGTCGCAATTGATAATAATCGTAAAATTTATGAATTTGATGAAGTTTCTAATTTTGAAGATTTACCTGGCAATTTAGTATTTCTTCATTTAGCCAAAGCGACAAATATGCCAGTGCGTCCAGTTGCTTCACGATCTGATTTAACGCTGGGACAATCAGTTGTTATGGTTGCTGATTTCGATAGTGTTTATTTAACCTCAGTTTCAGCAATTGAATTTCCAGAAGGCGTATTAAGCGGCGATAGCTTAAATGTTCGCTTAAGTCTAGCGGGTGATTTAAGTGAAAGATTTGCGAATTCATTTGTTTTTAATTTGGCTGGAGATTTAGTAGCTATAGCTGGTATAGATCGGGAACTTATTCCTGCTTTTTCCTATACCCATTACTGGCAAAGTTTTTTCTCTGATAAGATCTTTAACCCACCTTATTTAGGGTTAAATTATCTTGATTTAAGTCGTGTTAAGGTTGTCGGCTTGGAGCGAAATAAGGGTGCGCTTTTGAAAGAGAGTGAAAATGAGCCAGCGGTATTAGCTAAAAGTCCGGCGGCGATGGCTGGTTTGCAAGCGGGGGATATTATTACCTGGATTAACAATAAAGAGTTAGATTATAACAATGATCTTTCCAGTGTCCTTACTAATTTTAAACCGGAAGAGGAAATTACAGTGGTTTATTTACGATCAGGCGTAGAAGAAAGTGTGAAAATAAAATTAGAAGCTAAAAAATAATTAATATGAACATGCAAAAATTTTCCAGTTTGCCTAATTTAGAAAATAAACGTGTTTTTCTGCGAGTTGATTTAAATGTTCCCATTAAAGATAAAAAAGTAATTGATGACTATAAGATTTATAAGGTAATAAAAACAATCGAATTTCTTTTGCGGAAAAAAACAGTTATTATTATTGCTACTCATTTAGGTAAGGCGAAGGGGCGTTATAATGAAGACCTTTCTACTGAACCAATTGCAAAATATTTAGCAAAAATTTTAGATAAAAAAATTAAGTTTATCCCTGAAGTAATAGGTAATGTAACAAAAAAAGAAATTAAAAGTGCTAAGCCAGGTGATATTATTTTTTTGGAAAACCTACGTTTTAAAAAAGGAGAATTGGATAATGATGATAAATTTGCTAAAGAGTTGGCAAGTTTAGCCGATATTTATATAAATGATGCTTTGGCCGTATCGCATCGTAAGCAGGCGTCAGTCGCTGCGATAAAAAAATACTTACCGAGTTACTCTGGATTATTGTTGGAAAGTGAGCTGAAAGCTTTTGAACGAGTTTTAAATCCAAAAAAGCCATTGGTCATAATAATGGGGGGAGCAAAGATAAAGACAAAGGCGCCCTTAATTGCCAATCTTTATAAAAATTCTACTCGCATATTATTGGGAGGAGGCTTGGCTAATAGTTTTTTAAAGTATAATAAATTAGAAATTGGGAAATCGCTGTGTGATGAAGAGAGTGCAAAGATTATAAAAAAGATGATGAAAGAAAAATCATATAAGCAAAAAATTATACTTCCGCTTGATGTTGTGGTTTTAACCAAAGAGGGCAGGGTACAGGCTAAAGATGTAAAGAATGTTTTAAAAACTGATACCATCTTCGATATTGGGCCGGCAACTATTAGCGCCTATTCAGCCTATATAAAAGAAGCACAAACCTTAATTTGGAATGGGCCGATGGGTAAATTTGAGGATCTTGATTTTCGCGCTGGTACTATAGCAATTGCTATTTTGGTAGCGTCGCGCTCTTCTGGTCATGCCTATGGAGTTGTTGGGGGTGGCGAGACAGTAGCCGCGTTGCGCAGTATTCGCATGATTGAATATGTTGATTTTGTTTCCACGGCAGGTGGCGCAATGTTGTCTTATTTGGGAGGCGAAGAGATGCCAGGTTTATAATTATAAATATTTAACATTTATATATGGGGAAAATAAAAAAAATAACAGCCAGAGAAATTATTAATTCTACTGGTGAACCAACTATTGAAACAAGGGTGGAATTAGATAACGGCCTATTCTCTAAAGCGTCGGTACCCAGCGGCACTTCCGTTGGTTCTTATGAAGCTTTTGATATGATAGATTTTGATAAAAAAAGATTTTTTGGTCATGGCCGTTTACGAGCGATAGCAAAGGTTAATGAAATTATTTCACCAGCCTTGGTGGGCATGGAGGCAGGGCAGCAGGAAGCTATAGATAAAAAAATGATAGAGTTAGATGGTCGTGAGGATAAATCAAGTTTAGGCGCTAATTCTATGCTTTCTGTTTCATTGGCTGTGGCACGCGTTGCCGCCTTAGAACAGAAAGAAGAGTTATATTTTTATTTGCAAAAGAAATATAATTATGAAAAACCATCTTTGCCAATACCAATTTTTAATTTTTTCAATGGCGGTAAACATGCCGATACTAATTTAGATTTTCAGGAATTTCTCTATATTCCTAAGAAAAAGAAGATAGCGGAAATGATAAGGCAGGGGGCAGAAGTATTTAAATCTTTGAAACAAGAATTAAAAGCAGTGGGCTATGATACTGATGTGGGCTTAGAGGGTGGCTTTGCCCCAGAACTTAATTCTAGTATTGAGGCCTTGGAATTAATAAGTGCCGCTTCTTTACGAGCAGGTTACGAACCAAAACTTGATTATCATTTGGGAATAGATATTGGCTCAGAAATGTTATATGATGAAAAGAAGGGTAAATATATTTTTGCTCTTGATAACTCCTACTTAGTAAATGATAGTCTAATTTCGCTTTATGAAAATTGGTTAGAAAAATACCCACTTCTTTATCTTGAGGATGGGATTGCTGAAAATGATTGGGATTCTTGGCAGAAATTAACGGAGCGGTTAGGAGAAAAATTATTAATTGTTGGCGATGATTTATTTGCAACTAATATAGAAAGACTGCGTCTTGGTTTGCAAAAAAAGACTGCCAATTCTATAATTATCAAACCTAATCAAGTGGGAACTCTCACGGAAACGATAGAATGTATTAAATTGGCACAAAATCATAATTATAAAATAATAGTATCTCATCGCAGCCAAGAAACTAACGATGATTTCATTGTTGACTTAGCGGTTGCTACGGGAGCTGATTACCTAAAAGCCGGCTCTTTATCACGAGGAGAGAGAGTTGCTAAGTATAATCGATTATTAGAAATCGGGCAGATAATAGAATAATTATTATGGATAGCGATGAGGAGGGCAAATTAAATGAAATGAAGATGAGGCCAGATAGTCCCGTATTTTTGTTGATACTAGATGGTTGGGGCATTGCTCCTGAAAGTGAGGCTAATGCGCTTAGTTTGGCTAAAACCCCTTATATTTCAAAACTAATTAAAGAATATCCAGCCATAATTTTAGATACAGTGAAAGGGAGTTTGAATAATCGTTATTTAACTTTAGGGGCGGGATCCTTGGTTAATTCGGAAGAGCAAATTATTTATAATGATTTGAGCTCAGTTTTAGCTAGTTATAATCTCAGACAACTTAAAATATTCGATAGTGAGCGTCTAGCAGCGTTAAGTTATTTTTTTAATGGCAGACGGGAAGATAAATTAGTGGCTGAAGATTGGTTAAGCATTTCATCAGCTACTAGAAACCAAGCTTTTGATATTAACTTTTCTACGAAAAAGATATTTCAAGAGTCAGCCCGAGCTTTTAAATCGGGTTCTTATGATTTTATTGTCGCTACAGCCTCAATTCTTGATTATTTTGCTTCTTTAGGGAATATGTCAGCTACAGCTAATGCCTTTGAAGATTTAAATAGACTAATAAAAAAATTGACAAATGAAATTTTAGATCAAGGTGGTGTGTTAATCATTACCGCTACCTGTGGTAATGCCGAAAAGATGTTAGATTTTGCGACCGATATGCCAGATAAAAAAAATACTGATAATCCCGTTCCCTTTATATTGATTGGTAATCAGTTTAAGGGGAGAACAATTGGCCCTAAAGATGCGCCATCAGGCGATTTGAGTTTATTGGAAACTATGGGTTCAATTTATAATATCGCTCCTACTATTTGTAAAATATTGAATTTAGGGGAAGAGGCAGAAAATAATTTTTTAGCTCAAAGTTTAATTTAATTTGCTGGTAATAAAAAAACTCCGACATTATCGGAGTTTTTTATTATTTAGAAGTATATTAGTAGAAGAGAAAAAAACCTAAGCTAGTTAAGATGCCGATTATGCCGCCAACAATGACTTGAGCGGGAGTATGACCTATTTTTTCTAATTGTTTGGGGTAGTTGTGATCTAAGAAATCATCTTCATCTAAATCTTTGACTAAAATATTAATAGTTTTTCCGTGAAGACCCAGATAATTTCTTAAGCCAATAGCGTCAACGATAACAATGGTGGCAAAAACGAAGGCGATAGCAAAAAAGGGCGAGTTAATTCCAAACTCGAGAGCCATTATGGTGGTGATTGCAACTACCACTGAAGTATGTCCAGAGGGCATATCAGAATAAGCAAAAATATCATGCCAAGTAATTTTTCGCACACTGGCACGTAGTATAATTTTTAAGCCTTGTGCGATTGTGAAAGCAACAATTGGAGCGAGTAAATATATATACATATTATTTTGATAGATGTAAATTTAGATATCTAAGTTCCTTACTTTTTTGGCGTGTGTTTGAATAAAGTTTTTACGTGGAGCAACGTTGTTGCCCATAAGCATGTCAAATATTTGATCAGCCTTAGCCGCGTCTTCAATGGTAACCTGTTTGACAATGCGACGAGCAGGGTCCATAGTTGTTTCCCATAACTGATCAGGATTCATTTCACCTAGACCTTTATATCTTTGGATACCAATTTTTATATTTTTCTTAGCGTTTTCTTTTTCTACAATTTCTACATTTTCATCGCCATCATTTTCTTCTCCAATCTCAATTACTTCTTCACTTATGCCACCAAGACTTTTTATTATTTTTTCTTTTTCCTCATCGGAGTAGGCATAATGAACACTAGCTCCTTTTTTAATTTGGTATAAAGGTGGTTGCGCGATATAAACATGGCCATTGGTAATAAGGCCGTTAAAATGTCTGAAAAAAAGAGTCAGAAGTAAGGTGCGAATGTGGGCGCCATCGACATCAGCATCAGTCATAATAATGATACGATGATATCTTAGTTTTGTGATATCAAATTGATCATCAAGGTTGGTGCCTAAAGCAATTACTAAGTTTTTTACTTCATTATTTGCTAGCATTTTATCAAGACGAGCTCTCTCGACATTTAAAATTTTACCACGTAAAGGTAAAATTGCTTGAAATTTACGATTACGACCTTGTTTGGCGCTACCACCAGCAGAATCTCCTTCAACGATGTATATTTCACTTTCTTCAGCTTTACGACTTGAGCAATCCGCTAGCTTACCAGGTAAGGTCATGCCCTCAAGAGCGCCTTTGCGCAAAATGGTAGCACGAGCGGTACGAGCTGCTAGCCTAGCTTGTGATGATAAAATGCATTTGCTAATAATAGCTTCAGCTTCTTTAGGATGCTCTTCTAAATAGGTGTTAAAATATTCTCCAAAAACGCTTTCAACATAGCCTTTCATTTCAGCGTTGCCAAGCTTTCCCTTAGTTTGTCCTTCAAATTGCGGATCGGAAAGTTTAACGCTTATAATAGCTGTTAGACCCTCTCTAACATCTTCACCAGATAAATTCTCTTGTTTTTCTTTAAGCAAGTTTTTATTGCGAGCATAATTGTTAAGAGTTCTTGTTAGTGAAGTTTTAAATCCAACTAAATGAGTACCGCCTTCAAGGTTATAGATGTTATTGGCAAAAGCTAGCGTGGTTTCATTGTATTCATCGTTGTACTGTAGGGCAATTTCTACTTTATTATTATTTATTTCCTTATCTATATAAAAAATACTTTCATTTTTAACATTTTTATTGCGGTGTAACGATTTTATATATGACTTAATTCCGCCCTCAAAATGAAATTTATACTTTTTTTCACGATGTCCATGTCTTTGATCAAAAACATTAATAGTTACCCCTTTGGTAAGATAGGCTTGTTGTCTTAGACGGTCTAATATCTTTCCCCAGTTAAATTCTAATTCTGTAAAAATACTTGAATCTGGCTTAAAAATAATTGTTGTTCCTGTGCGATTTGTTTTACCAGTAGCTTTAATTGCTTTTTGCGGTTTACCAAATTTATATTCTTGTTCCCAAACTTTACCTTCAAGATGAATTTCGGCTCGCAAATATTCACTTAAAGCATTAACCACAGATACGCCGACGCCATGTAAGCCGCCAGAGACTTTGTAGCCGCCACCTCCAAATTTTCCACCGGCATGAAGTTTGGTTAAAACTGTTTCTAAAGCAGAGACCCCAGTTATTTTATGTTTTCCAACAGGAATGCCGCGCCCATTGTCTTCCACTTTTATCATGTCATTTGATAAAAGAGAAACGGATATAGTGTCTGCATATCCAGCCATAGCTTCATCGATTGAGTTGTCAACAACTTCCCAAATTAGGTGATGTAAGCCAGCTGAGGAAGTAGATCCAATATACATTCCCGGTCTTTTTCTAACGGGATCAAGGCCCTCTAAAACCGTTATCTGATCGGCGCCGTAGTCGTTTTGTTTAGATTTTTTTTCTGTGCTCATAAAAAAATAAAATTCCTGAAAAACAGGGTATTTTGTTGATTATTTTTATCTGAAATTTCAGATTTTTTGATATTCTTAATGTCTATATTTTAACAAAAAATAAGGATAAAAGCAAGTTAGTAATTTAAGCTTTTTTTTCTCTTAAAATCGTGCTATTATGTTTAATATGAAAAAAATATTAGTTACCGGGGGCGCTGGTTTTATCGGCTCTAACCTAGTTGATAGATTAATTGCTCAGGATTGCGAGGTGACAGTTGTTGACGATCTTTCTTCAGGCAGAAGAGATTATATAAATCCACGCGCGAAGTTTTGGAAACTTAATATAGCAAGTGAGAAAATAGATGCAATTTTTAAAGCAGAAAGCTTTGATTTTGTTTATCATTTAGCGGCCCAGATCGATGTGCGCGCCTCTGTTGCCAACCCTAGCTTTGACAACCAAATTAATGTTTTAGGAGGGTTAAATATTTTAGATAAGGCAAAAAAATATGGAGTGAAAAAAGTAATATTTGCTTCTACAGGTGGCGCCATTTATGGTGAAACTGAAGAAATTCCAACCACAGAACATGCGCCTACTTATCCCTTGTCTCCCTATGGAATTAATAAATTAGCCTTTGAGAAATATCTTAATTATTACTATCAGGTCTATAACTTAAATTACACGATTTTGCGTTTTGCTAATGTCTATGGGCCACGACAGTTTAAGGGAGGAGAGGCGGGCGTTATTGCAATTTTTATTGATAATGCTATTAAAGGTCAGGCTAGCGTTATGTATGGTGATGGTCAGCAAACAAGAGATTTTGTTTTTGTTTATGATGTTGTCTCTGCGTTAATAAAGGCAAAGGAAATCGATTGTCGTGGAGAAATAAATATTAGCATGGGTCGAGAAACTAGTCTTTTGGAACTAAGAGAAAAGATTGAAGAGGTTTTAGGCGAGAAAATTATAGTAAATCTTAGACCAGCTAAATTAGGTGAACAAAGGCGCAGTTGTCTAAGTCGAGATCGGGCTAAGGCGGTGCTTAATTGGGAACCAAAATTTGATTTGGGTCAAGGGATTAGAGAAACGATTGACTGGGCAAAGGCGCAGGTTAAATAAAATAAATTACAATGTATGAAAAAAATAATCATTGCTAATTGGAAAATGGGACTAACTTTTAAAGAGACTCAGTTTTTACTTGAAAAAATTTCCACCTTTGAAGCCTATCGCCATTTTTTAATAGTTTGCCCTGATTTTCTTAATCTTGCACAAGCGACTCAAATTTTAAAAGATACTAAAATAAAGACAGGGGGACAAAATTGTTCTTTTCATCACCATGGCGCCTACACTGGTGAAATTTCAGCCTTAGATATAAAAGCGGCGGGGGCAGAGTATGTTATTATTGGTCATAGTGAAAGGCGACGTATTTTTAAAGAAGATAATTCAATGATAAACCAAAAAATAAAGATTGCGCTTGAGGCAAAATTAAAACCCATTCTTTGTTTAGGAGAAAGCCTTTTAGAGAGAAAAACCGGGCGCACTAGGCCAGTTTTATCATCTCAGCTTAAAAATGCACTTAAAGGAATTAAAATAAGAAAGGCAAGCGATTTACTTTTAGCTTATGAACCGGTTTGGGCGATAGGTAGTGGTCAGCCAATGGAGTCTGAAGAGGCTGAGAGAATGCATAAATATATTGCAGAACGCGCTTTCGCGCTGACAGGAAAGCGTCTAGCTGTTATTTATGGAGGCAGCGTAAAGCCTGATAATGCTCATGATTTTATTAAACAAAAAAATATCGCCGGTTTATTAGTTGGTGGCGCTAGTTTGCAAGCGAAAAGTTTAAAACGTCTGTTAAATATATAAATTATAATGATAACAATAATCTCTCTTATTTTAATATTAATTTCTCTTATAATTATAATTGCTATTGTGGTAAGAAAATTTCCCGCTTTGGCGATTTTAGATGTGGAAAATATTTCTAAAGAGAAGGAGGCTAAATTTAAGGATATGATAATTAAGGCGCGTTTAGATAGGGACCTGGTTAAGTTTAGCGGTTTTTTTAGTAATATTTTTTTGAAAATAAATAGTAATTTATCAAATTTATTGAAACGAGCACAAGATAATTTAAGAAAAATGAAGCTCAAGCATGAAGTTGATAAAGATATTTCCTTTCAGAAAAAAGAAAAGCGCTTAAAGGATTTAAAGCGACAAGCTGATGAATTTATTAAAGCGGAAAAATTTGTTGAAGCGGAAAATAACTTGGTGGTTATTATAAGTTTAGATCAAAAAAATTTGTCAGCATTTTTTGAATTAGGAGGAGTGTATAAGGAATTGCGAAAATACCCTGAAGCAAGACAAACTTATGAGTACGCTTTAAAATTAAGTAAGGCAACTTATAAGGAAAAGGGGAGAAGATTAAGTATAAGTCCACAAGAAATCTATTTTGCACTTGCTAATCTTGAAAAAAAGGCAGGAAACATTGCAGCTTCTTATGACAATGTTTTAGAAGCCTTGGAAATAGAGCCAAGTAGCCCTCGTTATCTTGATTTAATTTTGGATTTAAGTATAATGAAAAAAGATAAAGTTGCATCTTGGCAATATCTTAATCGTTTGTCTGAAGCAAATCCAGAAAATAATAAATTAGATGAAAGGCGAAGAGAGATAGAGGAAATCGGTGAAGAATAAAAGATTTTAAAAAAGAGAAAAGGTATTTTGCTTTTTTCTAAATAAGCCGTTGTAGCTCAGCTGGTAGAGCATCTCCATGGTAAGGAGAAGGTCACCGGTTCAATCCCGGTCAACGGCTCAGAGAAATAAAATCACTCCAGGCGAGTGATTTTTTTAATTTTTGATAAAGACTATAATTAATTATTGACCTATTTGTGTGATTAAAAATTCAATATCTAGCAATACTTTTATAACTTATTAAGATTATTTTCTTATATTGCTAATATTAAGTAAAATATAGAACATTTAATGTGATATAAAGTAATCTTGACAAAAATATGTTTATATGCTACAATGTCTTTACATTAATAAAAGTACATTAACAAATCAAAAATAAGTAAGTCATGAAAAATTTATTTAACGGTAAAGGAATTTTAGCTGGCGCATTGGGAGGCGTTGTTTCTTCTTTGCTTCAAGATGTGGGCGAAGAATTAAAAAAGGACGGAGCAAATTATGTCAAAGCCAATTTATTTGGCCTTGGCAAAGATGATGAGCACCTGTTTTTAACAGCTTGCTCTTATGCTATTTATTGGCGCCTTGCCTCAAAAGAAGGCGTCGCGAAAGTCAGAAGGGCAATTGCTGGTTTTCCTGAATTGGAAAGGAAAAATATAATTCGCGTCATTGGACATGGCGAGGATAAGCTGATCGTGCCAGAAGGAGTCGCGGATGACAAGGTAAGAGCTGCAGACGGAAACGTCAATGGCGCTTATATTATTGGCTATTTGGCCCAGTATGGGCAGAGGGAGATTATGAAGATATTGGAAACTTCTGGGGCAAGTAAATCTCAGATTTACGAGGCTTTAAAAACAGCTAAACCGGTTGTTTCTAACTTAAAAAGAGAGCTTGATGAGTTTCTTGAAGCTCGATCAAGTTTCGAGAAATGGTTATCTGAATTGTAAACATTTAAAAAGGAGGTGATTATGAACGGTTTATTTTGGTTTTTATTGATCTTTTCCTTCCTTTTATTGTTGATTTTTTATAAACCATTGAGAGAATTTATTGGTAGATATCTGAAAATATTTTCAGGTCTTATTGGTAAATATTTTCCTCAGGTTAAAGAGTCATCGACAAAGAATCTAAAAAAGGTCGGAAAAATTATAGGCGCATACGGTCTGGTTGTAACGGTTACGGTTGCTATAGTTATTGTGCTGATGATATTGGCACTTTTAATAAATCAACCAATTTTTACAGCGATAGTATTTCTGTTGTCTATAGTTACGTTGTTACTGGTTTGGATGCCAGTGGGTTTGATGCTAAGGATTTTTGGAGCGAAGACAGTTGTTCCTCGTCCATTAAAAACCTTTGTAGTAAGTTTAGCTTTCTTTGGCTTCTTGTTATTATTTTGGCCAACTTTGCTATCTTTCAAGTTATTGCTTGGATTATCTTTTCTCGGTTTTATCACCTTTGGGCTTACCGCTAAATTCAATGTGATTGATAAGATCATTTTGCCTTTAGTTGTAATCATGTTGATCATTTTAGCTTGGCAACACTTTTTCCCAGAAGATTTTAATTCAACTGTGCGCTATGCTCAGTCTTGGAGTAAAAAAATTAACGCTGGAAAAAGAAGAGCAAGTTTAAAAAATGAGACAGTCGCTAGCACCACCTACGCTCTTTTATTAAAAGACGTTTCCACCCTTTATGTTCAAAATGGCTCACAACTTGATGTGATCTCAAAAGAATTGAAGCAAGGATTGATGGTGAGAGTGGTTTCTGACAAAGACACGGTGTTAATCTATGATGGAATGGGTTTTATGCAGATTCAATTGCCCAATGATAGTGGAAGTTTTGTTGGCGGAGGGAAATATCTGATTGAAGCACCTTTTATCCAGGTAACTTCACCCAGGGAAATGATTCCAGAGATAGACTTATCAGAAAAAAGAAAGTCAAGTAATGATGAAGAGCAAAAAGAGATGAACGGGTACGTACTTCTTAGCCCCGGAAAGCTGCATCATTGGCTATTGCGCCCAGGTGAAGAAACGCCATGGCTTAGTATGCCGAAAACAAGAAAATTTTCCTATACGATAGATTCGAATATAAGAAAATATGAAGTAATTTTTGCTGATGGATCGCGTTACCCCTCGGGCAGCTCGATTCCTCATAAGGATTACACCTTGTTTAAGGTAAAGGCAGATACCGTACAAACAGTATTTGTCGAAATCTTTTAAAGTTAAGAGGATTAGCAATAATCCTCTTTTTTATTTTTTAATATCTTGCTATAATAAAGACAAGAATAATGATATAAAACATTTATGAAAAAAATTATTTTTATTTTAGTTTTATCCTTTTTCCTTATCCCATTAGTTTCAGTATCTATGGTAAAGGCACAGAACGAGATCGGAAACGATGGGAATACAGAAGGCACAATGGGAACTGATAATGTTGAAAAATTAAAAAATCCTTTACCAGGAGTAACATCGCCGCAAATATTAATTGGAAAAGTGATAGATGCAGCATTGGGCGTAGTTGGATCTTTAGCTTTGCTTATGTTTGTTTTTGGGGGAATTACTTGGATGACATCAGCTGGCAGTGCTGAGAAAGTGAAAAAGGGAAGAGACATTTTAGTGTGGTCAGCGATTGGTTTAGTTATTGTGTTTTCCGCTTATGGATTAACCAGAGTTTTGATTAAGGGTATAGGAGGCTAATTTGTTTTAAGTTTGACAGAAAAATATAAATTATTTATTATAAAGCAGTATCTTACAGTCTTTATAGTTATTAAAAGGGGTCGATACCAAAGCGGTCAACTGGGGCAGACTGTAAATCTGCTGGCCTTGTGCCTTCGTAGGTTCGAATCCTACTCGGCCCACATTTATTATGCCACTTATTAATCCTGATAAAATTGGACTAGGCATTGCAAAATTTTTAACGATTGCCTTTCTGTCATTAGCAATTGTTGTTATTTTGCTAATTTCTTTTTAATTATGCCCGAGTTGCCTGAAGTAGAAACAATAAGACGCGATTTAGTAGATTTCATAAAGGGAAAAAAGATAAAAAGCGTAATCATAAATAATAAGAAAACTGTCCGCAATAAGGCGGCCTTTTTTGTAAGTTATTTAACAAATAGAAAAATTTTAGATATTGATAGGCGAGGTAAATTATTGATAATAGCTTTAGAAAAAAAAGATGATGAAAAAGAGGGTCAGTTTTTGTTAGTGCATTTAAAGATGACAGGGCAGTTGATTTTTGTGCAAGGGAGAAAGAGTGTAGCTGGGGGGCATAGTTTAAGCGAGGGGTCATTTTTAAAGGCAATAGGTGGCGCCTTACCCAATAAGCATACGCGGGTTATTTTTGTTTTTGCAGCTAACGCCTTTCTCTATTTTAACGATTTAAGACTTTTTGGTTATCTTGAAATTGTCAGTCGCAAAAGAATGGAAGAGATCAAAGCTAAAAACTATGGGCCTGAGCCATTGAGTCCCGATTTAACAATATCTTATTTAAAAACATTGTTAAAAAATAGAACAAGTAGCATAAAAGCAATACTTCTTAATCAAAAACTAGTTGCCGGCTTGGGCAATATTTATGTTGATGAATCATTATTTTTAGCGGGCATTAAACCACAAAGAGTGGGAAAAAGTCTAAAAACAAAGGAGATTGAAAAACTCATAAAAAGTATTAATAAAGTAATTGCAAAGGCAATTGATAATCGTGGGACTACTTTTAATAATTATGTTGACTCCCAAGGGAAAAAGGGTAATTTTACTAGACTACTTAAAGTATACGGCCGTCAGGGCGCAATTTGTTTGCGCTGTGGAAAAGTTATAGAAAAGTGTCGTTTAGCTGGCAGGGGTACTCATTATTGTCCAAATTGTCAAAAATAAATGATTCCGTCTAGTTGACTTTTACCTGTTTTTTATATATTCTATTATTGTAATAATTAATTTTTACCCGATTTTTCCTAGTAGTCATGGTAAAGGCGGGTACAAGAAATAAGACTATGTCACAAGATAACATGATGAAGCTGGAATGCACTGAGTGTAAGACAGTAAATTACCATTCTCATAAGAATAAAAAAACTTTGAAGGAGCGTTTAGAAATGTCAAAATTTTGTAACCACTGCAAGAAGCACACACTTCATAAAGAAACTAAATAATTAATTTTTTGTTCTCGCTATCTCCAGCCCAATTAAGGGCGCGAAACAAAAAAAATAACAATATGCCAAAAAACCTTACTAAGCCCTTTTTATTAACCTTGGTCTTGTTGGTGCTTATTGGTTGTTATTTAATTTTTCGTCCTTTTTTGACGGAAATTTTTGTAGCAATGATTTTAGTTTCAATTTTTTATCGCCCCTACGAATATTTTGTAAAGAAATTTAAAGGATCGCGTAATTTAGCGGCCCTTTTAATGTGCGTGCTTTTAGCTTTAATTATTTTAGTGCCGGCAATTAGAATTATAACTTATGCAGGACAAAAATCGGCAGTCGCTTATACTCAGGCAGTTGAGTTTTTCAATGAAAATACGATGGCAACGGTTTTAAGTAGTGATACATTCTCAAGTGGTGCTTTAAAATATTTAAACTTGGAGGAACTATCTTTAAAAAATGAAACTTTTAAGAATTTCTTTTTAGACATCTTAAAAAGATCAAGCAATTGGATAGTTTCTGGTGCGACTATCGCAGTTAAGGAAACTACTAATTTTATTATTTCTCTTGCTCTAATCATTCTAGCGATGTTTTTCTTCTTTGTTGATGGCAAGAAAATGTTAAAAAAACTCATGTATCTCTCGCCGCTACCTAATCGTTATGATGAAGAAATTTTTCGTAAGTTTAGGGCGGTTAGTTATACTACTTTCTTTTCTACCTTTGTTACAGCCGGGGCACAAGGTGTAATTGGAGCAATTGGTTTTGCTATTGTTGGCTTTCCGGCTCTTTTAGCTGGAATTTTGGTAGCCCTTCTTTCACTTATTCCGTATATTGGCTCAATGATATTTTACATCCCAGTGGGGTTATATTATCTTCTTATCGGCAATATCTGGCAAGGAATATTTATTCTCATTTGGGGATTTTTAATTATTGGCTCAACTGATAATATACTGCGCGCTTATATGATTAAAGGTAAAGCAGAGGTAAATCCAATTTTTGTTCTTTTTGCTATTTTAGGAGGAATAGCTATGTTTGGTTTTTGGGGAGTAGTATTGGGACCACTTATCGTTGCTCTTGCTGTTACAATTTTTCATATTTATGAAATGGAATTTTGTGATCACTTAGATGACTGTGATTCAGAATTAGAAGAAGCAAAAAAGAAAGTTAAAAAGAAAAAATAATTATATGTTGGGAGAAAAGACAAAGAAAAATTTAGAAGAGGCCTTTGCTGGAGAGTCAATGGCAAGAAGTAAGTATGATTATTATGCTTCAGTGGCTAGAAAAGCGGGCTATGTGCAAATTGCTAATATTTTTGAAGAAACAGCTCGTAATGAAAAAGAGCACGCTAAACTGTGGGCAAAGAAATTAGAGCTGGTAAATGACGTGGAGTCTGATCTTAAAGCGGCGATTGCAGGTGAGGCTTATGAGCATCAAGAGATGTATCCTCGTATGGCACTTGAAGCTAGAGAAGAGGGGCATAATGATATCGCTATATTATTTGAAAATGTTGCCAGAGTAGAGCAGGCCCATGAAGCAAGGTATAAAAAATTGTTAGAAAATATTGAAAAAGAAGAAGTCTTTAAAAAGCCGGAAATAAAAAGATGGAAATGTAACAATTGTGGACATATTCATGAGGGCAAAGAGGCTCCCCTTGTTTGTCCAGCTTGTTTGCACAAACAAGAACACTTTGAAATCTTTATTGAAACTTACTAAAATAAATCTGATTTTTTAGTTAAAAAATAAGAACAGGGATCATCTCTGTTTTTATTTTGTTTATCATGTCTTTGTTGTATTAATAATATGAAACTAAAAAATAAAAACTTTAAATAAAAAAGTCAAAGCAGGTGGGGATAGATTAAAAGCTAATTTTTATTTACATAATAATTATAGTCTAGAGTTAATAATTTTTTGGTAAGAAATTACTGGTATTGGCAAAAATAAGTTTTCTGTATATAATAAACCGCATACTGATAGGAATAAGAAAGATGGCTATAAAGATTACTTGTCAATTAGATATGGAGATAGTAGAATGATAAAGGAAATATTTACTGTTGATAGATTAATAAAATTTAATATTGCGGGCGTCGTATAGTGGTAGTACAGGGGTCTCCAAAACCTCTAGCGTGGGTTCGATTCCTGCCGCCCGTGCGTGAACATTTCTGTGAAAGAGACCCGAAAGCCGAGCGTTTTTGGGTTCGATACCCGTAAAGGTGTAAGCACCTTGAAGGGAATCTAATTTTACGCGAAATATAAGACTTTATCAAAAACATCCTTTAACGAGGATGTTTTT
>Ga0172377_10000927_pt1 | contig 28880 bp, 21 predicted proteins | sample Pumphouse3metaG_FD_119749 | JGI IMG/M metagenome (GOLD analysis project Ga0172377, IMG submission 119749) | Leachate microbial communities from a municipal landfill in Southern Ontario, Canada - Pumphouse #3 metaG | ecosystem: Engineered > Solid waste > Landfill > Unclassified | place: Canada... | reverse complement strand
GTTTCACAAATGTCAAAAATGGAGGAGGATTAATGCATATGATGAGGAGAAAATAAACTTATAGGAAAATAGGTGCTCTCTAATTTACCCGGGTAATGTTATTTAAAAAGATAAAGAAACTACCCACAAACTCACCCTGCATTATAAAGAAATATTTAAGGAATCAATCAAACATAAAGACAGCGTTTATTTCATATTATTGGGGGGGAATACTATGATTCTCCCCAAAAATAGAACAACAAGTTAAGATAAAGTGATGAAATGATTTTTATTATTCTATCAAATTCTTATGAATAAAATAGCAGATAATTGGAATGACAGATATTCAAGTGATGAATATGTATATGGTGAACTGCCAAATAACTATTTTAAGGAACAATTGGACAAGTTACCTGTTGGAAAAATTTTACTCCCCGGTGAAGGGGAGGGGAGAAATTCTGTTTATGCTGCCCAAAAGGGTTGGGATGTATGGGCATATGATATAAGTTCGGCAGGAAAGATGAAAGCAGAAAAACTCGCATCAAAACACAATGTGCAAATAGATTACAGAGTGGGTGAGATACAGAATCTTGATTATCAAAATGAGCAATTTGACGCTGTGGCATTAATATATATGCATTTGGCCAAAGAGGAAAGTACTTTGTTACAGGATTCAATTTATAAATTATTACGCCCGGGTGGTGTTATAATAGCAGAACTATTCAGTAAGAATCATATCGAGTATCAAAAGAAAAACAGTAATGTTGGCGGTCCGAGAAATATAGACTTTTTATATACCATCCAGGACATTCAAAACGACTATAATAAATATTCGATTCTGGAACTCAAAGAGAAGGAGATTGAGTTGCAGGAAGGGAACTATCATAGTGGGACAGCTTCTGTAATACGGTTTGTTGGGAGAAAAGAGACTGTAAAATAATCCTGCTTTTATTATCCTGTATTATTGTTACTCTTAGTTTTTTATTACTATTTGCGCCAATTTAATCATTGTTTTGAATGAAATATCGGGATGTGCAACTTGATTTACAGTCCCAACTATAAAAATATTATTCCAATCTTGCATTTCATATATATACTCTTTGGGGAATAACTTACCCATAAAAAAAGCTTCAATAAATAGGATTAGTCCGTGTAAATTATTGGTATGTATTTTCGTAATCTCACTGTTCAAAGATAACAATTATTCCTGTCCATACTACTATTCCAATAATCTTTAATGGCTCCCTTTCTAATTACAAGTATTTTATTCATACCATTAAGTTGCGATTTTAAACTATTCTTTATTAAATCCCTTAGAGGAAAGGAATTCCCAAATACGTTCCAGGTAAGTGTAGCTCCCTGTTCCTGGAGATGCTTTGACCTGGAAACAGTGCTCACGCGTAGCTAAGGTATGAAGTTCGCTCTGAATTCCCATTTGTTGCATTTTTTCCCAAGTCTTTACTGAGTTCATAGCAGCCCATCCGTCAGCATCTCCGTGTACAAATAGCATGGGAGCAGTTTTTAAATCGAAAGAGAATTCCGGAACGAGTACAGCACTATCTTCATTACCTTTACCTATGTTGGTTTGTTCCGAGCCATCGGTTAGTGCATACGCAGGATAAATACCAATTCCCCATTGTACATTACAAGGAAGTTTATCAATTTCGTCAATAGGCAAATAAGACTGATGCAAAGATGAAGTAACCCCCATCAAAGTTAAATGCCCACCTGCGGAACTACCCATAATACCTATTCGTTCTGGATCAAGCCCGCGTTTAGACGCTTCGCTTCGTACGATTTTGATGGTACGCTGCAAGTCTTGCCAAGCTGTGGTATGTTTAGATAACCCTGTAGTAGGTCTAGGTGTACGATACTTTAAGGTTACTACTGTCATTCCCATTTCATTTAAATAGCGACGGGCAGGTGCTACTTCAAAACCATCTGGATCGTTGCCTTCATAACTTCCGCCCGAATAGATAATTTGTATTGCCTTTGTCTTTAGATTTTTTGGTGTATGCCATTCTATATAAGGTGTGTTTTGATTAGGTTGAATATCTGGTGTTTTATCCTTTGGCCAAATATTCATCTTTGAATAATCAGTACGACTATCATCGGAAGCATATCGCTTCATCAATTCTACTTCCTCTGCCAGCTTACCCATATATCCCATTTGGCGCATAAATTCAACTCCTCTTTCCAGTCCGAAAGCGCCATGTCCCTTATCTGCATATAGATGTAATTCGGCAGGGATATTCATTCGTCTGAGTTGGCGGTAAACCAATGTCGAAGTCCGTGAAGCATAAATATCAGTTCCTCCATGATGAAGACTCATTGGACAGGTACGTTCATCAAATTTAAAAACATTACTCAACTTCACATCCGTTCCATATCCTTGTCGGCTAGCAGGTATACCTGTTTCTGCATCGGAAGTACCATAGGCTGGAGCATTAACAATCGCCCAATTAATGTGACAAGGAAGTTCATCTATTTGGTCCACTTTTTCATAAGCCGATGTTTGCGAACTAGTAGCTAGCATTAAAGCTAAATGCGAACCTGCCGACATTGATATAACTCCTATCTTTTCTGGATCAAATCCACGTTTTTTAGCTTCACTTCGCACTTTACGTACGGCACGTTGTCCATCTTCCCATGCAGTTTGATAAAAAGGAAGCCCCACAGGTCTAGGCGTCCTATATACAAAGTTTATACATTGAAATCCTAATTGAGTTAATGTTTTATTCCATAGTTTAATAAGTTCCACATCACAACAGGACTCGTAAGCACCGCCTGAAATGAGAATCATACATCCTCCATTACGTACTTCTTTAGCTGGTGCATCATACCATTCCAAGTAAGCTACCCGATTCTTGTCTGCATTAAAATCTTTTTTTCCAGCCTCGTCTGTCATGGCCGCAATCTGATGCTCTTGCCTATGTGGTATTTTATCTTTTGGCCAAATAGCAACTCTTTCGTTAGCAAATAAACTAATACTAATAAGCAAAGTTAATAAGCAAGTCATTTTTCTCATAGCTGAATATTTATTAAAATAAAGTAACGTATACAAAAGTAAGTAAATTGATAAAAGGTTTATTAATTTACTTAATATATTTTTTAAAAAAATTCCATACTTCAGTTTCTGTATCCATGTCTATAGTCGCCCAACTATGGTCGCCTTGTATTACTTCATATAGCCAAACCTCTACCTCAGGTCCTCCTTCCCAAGCAGGAAGTCCTCCCATAAATTTATGAAGAATCACTTCGTTACGAAGTCTTGGTAAATGCTCAGTCACTTCATGTGTACATTTATTGGTAGCAACTAAGTAACTGATAGCTACAGGAACCGAGAGGTAAGATCCCCATCCTCCAGCATTGGTTGGGTCTCCTTTCCATAAAGAAATTTTATCGTTTGTACCATGTACTTCCATAAATGGTATCGGGTGAGAATATACTCTTTTCATTTCTGTCAAGGTTAGTCCAGCTATTGAAGCAATGGCTTGAAATGTTTGTGGACTTTCCATAGCAAACAGATAACACATCTCTCCTCCATTGGACATACCCGTTAGAAAGATATTCTTTTCGCTTAAGTGATATTCTTTTTGCAAATATGTAACCAAATCACGAATAAATTGCAAATCGTTAATCATATAATCTGATTGAAAAGGATAGCCTACATTCCAACAGTTCTGATTATTTCTATCTTTAGCTCCCTGTGGATAACAAACGGCAAAACCTTCTTTGTCAGCTAAATCAATAAATTTACTAGTCTGGCTTTGTGCATTTCCACCATACCCGTGTAATATTATCACTAAAGGAGATTGTGTAGGTAAATCCTTTGGTTTATAAAAATAACACTCACGCTCTATGCCTTGATTTTTTAATTTTATATGTAAACTTTTTTCTTCAATTGATTGAGCATATAATTGGATTGATAATAAACTATATACGATGCTCATTGATAAAATAAATAATCTCATAAGTATTAATCTTTCTATAAGGTTATACTATTGTAAAATTAGTATAAGGTGAATTTAACTTGCAACTGCAACTGAATTCTTGTTAGTTAATAATAAATTAAATTTCTCGTTTAGTGTGAGGTATCCTAGTCTTTTCCCGGGTCTGTTGTTGAGTTTGTTTTCGAACCACCTGACAAATTCGTCGGTTATCTCACTGAAGTCCGTTCCTTTTGGGATGTACTGTTAGATAAGACCGTATGTGTTCTCATTTGCACCACGTTCCCAAGAGTGATACAGTTTACAAAAATAGAAAGAAATTTCCAAATCCTTTGCTATTTCCTGATGTTTCGCAAATTCTTTTCCATTGTCTGCCGTTATCGTATTTATCAAGTCCTTAACGAGCCGTAACGCTTCGATAGTCCTCAATGTCAGAGGGGGCGGCATCTTTCCTCTATAGTTTTCGACTGATGAGATACTTGGCAATTTCTTTAGTAAGTTTTGTATTGGTAAATAATTTTTTGCTCTCTATTTAATGAAGATCTTAAGATGTTGTTTTTTCTTTTTCTGAATTTTTGGATTTTTCAGATGACACATTATTTAAATCCATTTCTTTACTTAACCAGCCCGATAATATGTTTCCATAGAACTTGATTATTGTATAGTTCATACATTTTATTGTCCGTAAGTGAGAAACCGAAGTTATTTTGCGGTTGATACAAACGGGGTGAATTCTTTTCGGATTGTTGTGGTGTGATTAAATCCCAACTTACTACCATTAGGTATATATCACGGGAACCCATTGGAAAAGCTTTGTCGTTAGGTTTTACCAACGCGGTGGCCTTGCCCTGTTCGCCTTCGGGCACAAGTCCCGAAAAATTGCCGTATTTCTCCATAGCATAGATCGCGTAATAGGCCTGTTTTTTCCTTGCTAAGGGCGAAAGTTTCTCCAATTCTTTCCGATATAAAGAGACAAGGTCTTCTGTAGCATTATTTTCAGCCATGTCGTTTTTGAAACCCTTCATCTGTTGCTTGAACTCTTCGGCGGCGACTTTGTCGGTTTTCAGCAGTTCTTGATATGTTTTCTCTATTTCGACAGACATCCGTGCCGATGATATAGGTGCACCATTTTTTTTTTGCTTTTCCTCTTCCGATTTTATGAGCGCCATTAAATATTCTTCGCGTGAAACGGGCAAAAATAGCGGTGTCGTGCTTTTGTATATGATTGTTTTTTCTACACCGCCCTGTTCGTAAATAGGATATCCCATAAATTCTCCTTTTTTTATTGGGGCATAATAAATATTGGGAATGTCCAAACTTATCGGTTGCCAAAGCATCATAATATCATTGAAGAAAATTTTCAGGCTACTTGCCGTCCTTGCCCGCACCGTTTTGTCTCCTTCCAACATATACGGGATAAAGGATATCTCGCCAAATAGGTTCTCGCCACTGCTATATACTTCTACCTCATAACCTTGGGTCTTGCCAACAGCTTCAGCCGATTGCAGCAAACCGAATATTTTTTGATAGTTCGTATCGTTTTTTGGAATTCGGTTAAAAACTTTGCCTTTCAAGTAGGGTAAAAAGATATCTTCGCCTACGGTTACGGTTTTGTCGGAATATTCCTGACCCCGAATAAAAATATTCGGAAATATAAAAAGTAAAACAACCAGAATTTTTCTCATTACCTATTGATATTTAAAATGGCAGAGTCATTATATTTTTCCGCTCAGCATTCAATAACGGCACATCGTCATATACACTTCTCACTTTTCCCTGAGTTCATGGCAGCTGTTATTGTCCCATAATATCTGACAAACCAGGCTTAATCATATTGGCAGAAGATTCAATTGTGGGTCCGCCTTCCAATGAAAACCTACCATTGATTTCATTTTCAACCAAACCGCCTAATCCCGCTTTCACACTGCTTGTAAACGCAATATCTTTGATAGCATCTCCTTGTCCGAGAGTCATTTCAGCGCCGATGGAAGCCTCTCCCTCGAGGTTATTCCCTAAACTCTTTTTTACTCCTACGCCTCCCCAAATCGAAGTTTCGTGTTTTATGAAATCACGCTTAACTGACCAAAGTATCCCTTCTCCACCTGATAATTTTACATGTTCACAACTTAATTCGAATGACACTATTCCCATTTCGGCTTTAATACCATCTTTTCCCAACGGACAGTCTTTTTTACTCTCAGGTAGTTCGGGTTCTGCTACCTCTTCAGGTTCTTCAGGTTGAGGTTCGGCACATTTCAATTCGTTGTATCCTCTGCCAATTTCGGCAACGTTTGCAGCATAGCCTGCCATCAGTTTTAGATGTTCGATGATTTGTAATTCCCTATTAATATTGTACACTCTATTTAGACTGGGTGCATAAATGTTTTCGAGGATAGGGTCGGTAAACGCAATATAATCATTGACTGTTTCTTTAAATGTTCCATTCATCTCAGCGTAACGTTTGAAACTGTCGGAAAATATGGTTTCTATCACACTCTTTTGTTTTTGACAGATTTGATAGCTTAATAGTTCAATTTTTTTTAAGCAAGATTCACTTTTACAGGTTTGTATCAGTTTGTTTAACTCTTCCATTTTTTTTAAAATAAAAGGATCATTGAGCATGTTATAATCTTGTTCGATTAACTTATTCCTATTATTTGAGATTTTTGCAAAGTAACTGTTTTCACCAAAAAGGAGCACTGTAGCATCGTCATACATCATAATTTCTTTGGCAAAATCACGACTGAAGACAACCCCATTATCGGGAGTTTTTAGTGCACGGCTTTGTTGCTGCTTGATAATTTCAACAATTGAATTAAGCTCTGAAATCAACTGTTGTGTGCGAGAGTCTAATTTGGACATGTATTGAGCAATAGATTGTTCTTGTGCAGCTGTTTTACCAATCTGTTGATATACCGGAAGTTCTGGAATTGAAACAGATTCGTTATTTTCTTTTTTATCGGTCAACGGTTCTGGATTTTTATTGTTGTTTGATTCTGCGGCTTCAGCTTGTTTCATGGCACCGAATCCCACGGCAGAATATTTGTTTTTTAATGCTTTGCGCAAGTGTTTGGCAGCTAGCAAGTTGTTGTTTTCGCATTTTTCTATCAAACCCAGTCCCAAATTTGGAGAATCCATTTCAGGAGAGGCTTTCAGCGCTTTTTCAAACATGATACGGGCATTGGTATAATCCCCCGCTTCCCTGTATGCCCAACCTAAATTACACAATATTAATCCTATGTTTGGTTTTAGTTTGTCGGCATATTTTAGTACCTGAATGGCTTTTGCATATTCGCCCATGTCTTTCAGCACAACCCCCAGATTATTTGCCGTTAAAACGTCATCTGGAATTTCTGCCGCACTCCAGGCAATGGCATAAATTGAAGCCGAACCTGCTCCCATCATGACAAAAGCCGCACCTAAATCCGAACCATCAGTTTTTTTAGATGATTGTTGAAGGGTCTGTTTAAGCTTTAATAAATCGCCTGTTTTTGGAGCATAAGTTGTCATTAACGACTGAGCCAATTGTACATACTTCTCCCAGTTTAATTCTGTCAGACTGCCGAGGGTAGTTTTATGTGGACAAAGCGAAGAATCTGCTTTTGCAGTCGTTTTAGTTGCAGATGCTTTTTTATTCTCTGAATTTCCATATTGGTTCTCCAATGATTCACTCCACTGTTCTAATTTTGCTTCTTCTGCTTCGGTGATTACCCTTCCGGTTGACATTTTGTTTATAATTTGCTGAATTTCAGTCGGTATGTTGACCTGTCCGAAAACGGAAGTCGCAAAAAACAGGAACAGAAAAAATGCTAGTATATTTCTCATAATTTTTATTGCTTCACAAATTCTACCCTTCGGTTTTTAGCTCTGCCTTCTGCCGTGTCATTGTTGTCGATAGGCTTGTTCATCCCGTATCCTTTGGTTGAAAGACGGTTGCTATCGATGCCCATTTGCTGCAATTTGTCGCAAACGGCTTTTGCACGGGTTTCCGAGAGGGTTTGGTTGGATGCGGCGTTTCCCGTGTTATCGGTGTGGCCTTCAACCGAAAATTTGAGTTCGGGATATTTTTGCATTATGGAGAAAATCTCGTTTATTGTTCCCATCGATTGCGGCTTGATATTGGCATTGCCCACATCGAACGTAATTCCGTAGGTAACTATTTTGCCGTCGGTCATCAGCTTATCGTACAGTGGCATTGCGCCTTTAGCAATGCGGATGTTTTTGATGTGAAAAGCGCTATTGTCCTCCGGGCCACGGGCAAAGAATTTTACTTTCGCAGGTTTTTCGTCCATATTCGGAATGTTAGTTACAAGTTTAGCATCCATATACACTTTCATTGCTCTTTTGTTGAATGACAAAGCATAGTGGTGCCAACCTTCACTGTTGTCATAGGTATCTTCACTTGTTTTTTCGCTGGTATTATTGTTCCAATTGAACAAAAAACGGGTATTATCTTTCCAAAAAGTTGAATTTGCAATTACCTCGTCACTGTTGTTTAGAAATTCTACGGCTGTTTCACCTTCCAAACCATCAATCAGTAAATCAAATTCTAATGTAAACTCTTCGGGTAGTTTGAAAGATTTGTCTTTGAAAAAAGGAGTAATATATGTGTAACCAATCAGGGCAAGGGTGTTTTCATTGTTTATCTGAGCGATTTCCGCGTTTCCTTCCAATAAATCCCATTTGCTGGGGAATTCGCCTTTCTGCTCGCCCTTCAGGTCGTCTTCAAAAATTACATCGTTGCCGGGAACAAAGTCGTATTTGGCATAAGAAGCGTTGATTTTTTGTTGAGAAGATGAAGTTTTAGACACTGTGTTATTTTCTGCTTCGTTTGTTTCATCCGTTTCTCCGGATTCGTCATTCTTTGATTGTGGATTTTTCTTTCCTGATTTTTTCACGGCTTCTTCCGTTTTATCCAACGCTTTGTCCGTAGCTTCGTCGGCTTTGTCTTCAATACGTTGTTCAACCTTTTCAACTACTTTTTCTTTTACGCGATTACCCATTTTTCCGAGCCTTGATTGGGCGTTAACTGTTACTGAAAATAGTAAAATTAAACCAATTAATAATGTTTGCTTTTTCATATTTGTAATTTTTATAAAATTTGAAGAATCTGTTGCAAAATTATCTTGGGCATCAATAAAAAAAAATCCCCTTTTGGGGATAATTTTAGTTTTTTTAAAATTATATATTTGCAATAAAAATAAATGTTTAATTTGTGTTTTCATGTCTTTTATCAAAAACAAGTAAAATTATGGTTGGCAATAAGTTAATTCAAAACAAGAAATTCTTGTTCATCCTATTTGCAGGGCTGCTTTTCTTTAATGTAAAAGCACAAAATTTAGATTCGCTGGAAAATGTGCTGAGAAATGGAAAAATATCGGTAAATGAAAAAATCAAACTTTACGAGGAGCTGAGCTGGGAATATCTTTCGACTGATATTGGCAAATCAAAACAGTTTGCGAAACAAGGGGTTTCACTCGCTGTGCAACAAAAGGATGAAACAATGGAAGCCAAGTTATATCAACGTTTGGGAGTAGCCTACTATATGAAAAGCCAAATGGATACAGCACAAATTTATCTCAACAAAGCCTTGGAAAAAGCTCTAAAAGTGAAAGATAAAAAGATAGAAGCTACCGTTCATGTTTCAATAGGTAATATATACAATGTACAAGGTGAATATCAGAAATGTATTCAACAATACTTAAAAGCGCTACCCATATTTGAAAAACTAAACGAAAAAGAGCGTATACAGGCTATATACGGTAATTTGGGCGCGGTCTTTATGGGATTAAAAAATCTTGACGAAGCGGAAAAAAATTACAGGAAATCGGAGAAAATAAACAAAGAACTCGATAATGCTTCTGGTTTAGGACAATCTTATGATGGATTAAGTCGAATTTTTTTAGAAAGAAATATGATTGATAGTGCTTTGGTGTACGGTCAGCAAGCAGTAAAACAGTTTGAAAAAGTGGGCAATCTGTACAATCAGTCCATTGCGCTAAATACGATTGCTATGATTTATTATTCTAATTTGAAGGATTATTCAATGGCAAAAAGATATTCGTTGAAATCTTATGCTATCGCAAAAGAAATGGGTATCCCCGGCGTTATCGCTGGATCATTAAATACTCTTTCTAACATTTCGTTTTATGAAAAAAATTATCAGCAATGTGTAGCATATGCCACCGAAGCTCTAAAAACAGATAATACGGATGTAAACATACTAACAAACATATACACAAATCTTACAAGGGGAAATATTTGGTTGGGAAATAAACAACAAGCCAATAATTATTTAGACAATTACAGATTATTGATAGATAAAAGAGCTAGCGAAGAATACCAACAATCTCTTTCCGAAATGCAGACAAAATATGAAACCGAGGAAAAAGATATAAAAATAAGTTCGATGCAAAAGCAAGGGCAGTTTTACGGAACGATGCTTATTTCTGCCATTCTTGGATTGTTGTTGCTAACTGTGATTTTATTGCTTCGTCAAAAAAATATCAAAGCCAAAAAACAACTCGCTGAACAAAAAGTAGTACAACTCGAGCAGGAGAAACAACTGGTTGCTACTCAAGCCCTACTTGATGGCGAAACCGCCGAACGTACCCGTCTTGCACGCGACCTGCACGATGGACTTGGCGGAATGCTTTCTGCCATCAAACTAAATCTAAATGATGTGAAAAAAGGAATACATTTAGACGAAAACGACATAATTCGTTTCAATCAGGCAATGGAAATGCTTGAAACTTCCACTAAGGAACTCAGGCGTGTAGCGCACAATATGATGCCCGAAGCCCTATCGAGATATGGGTTGAAAACATCACTGCAAGACTTCGTACGAAATATTTCTAAGGCTAAATTTCATTATTTCGGCGATGATACCCGTTTAGATCCAAAATTGGAAGTAATGGTATATCGTACGGCTTATGAACTCATTAATAACGCGTTGAAACATGCTGAGGCTAAAACCATTAATATAGAATTGGTGCAACAACCCGACAGCGTTTCGCTTACCGTTCAGGACGACGGGAAAGGATTTAATCCGGAAATCATTAAAGACGTAAACGGTCTGCAAAACATAAAAAGCCGTGTAGAGTCCTTTAATGGTACAATGAATATTATTTCCTTGCCCGGCGAAGGAACGGAAATTAACGTAGATTTCAAAACAGGAAAAGAAATATGATAAACGTAGCTATAATAGATGACCATGTACTTTTTGCCAAAGGATTGGAACGTATTATCAACGAGACCTGCAAAGTAAAAGTAACAGGTATCGCACACACCGGCAGTGCGGGTATAAGATTATTGAAAATGGAATTGCCCGATGTACTGCTGCTAGACATAAGCCTACCCGATACCGATGGTATTACACTTTGTGGCGAAATAAAAAAACTGTTTCCCGCATTGAAAATCCTTGCTCTGACCAGTTATAGCGAATATACAATGGTACGTCGGATGATGGAAAGCGGCGCTTCAGGTTATGTGCTGAAAAATGCACTGGCAGAAGAGATGCTTGAAGGCATACAAACAGTAGCAGAAGGCGAAACATTTCTCTGCCATGAAATAGATGTGCTGATGAAAAAAGATAGTAATCCATCTATTTGGCTCACGCCTACCGAACGAAAACTCTTAAAGTTAATTGTAGATGGTTTTACTAATCCTGAAATAGCCGAGAAAATGTTCTTATCGGTAGAATCAATAAATACATACCGTAAAAAATTACTCTTTAAACTTGGCGCACGAAATACAGCGGTTTTAGTGAGAATAGCTATTGAGGAGAAGTTGGTTTAATGAATATCTCAGAAAGAATCTTTTGTTATTTCATTGAAACGTATCTTAAACACAGTAGACTAATAAAATGCTTGCACAAACTCAACTGCGCCATATTCTATCTGACACAGAAAGTCATCATGCTGAGCGAACGACTTTAACGAATAATATGGATAAGTTTTGTCAGGCGATTTGTGCGTTGCACAATGATGTTACGGGAAATGGTAAAAACGGATATCTGATTATTGAGCAAAACGATGATGAAAATGTTCGTTAGAAAGGCTGCATAATGAATGACGTATTTTAATACTATTATTTTGAAACAAACATATATTTAATAAAACATGACAAAAAGTGAATTTAATTTGAGAAAAGTGTTAATTCTTACGACTTTCCTTGTAGTGATTATGACATCCGCTTATGGACAGCGGCGTAAGTGTCCTTTAGAGATGTATGATGGAAATTGGGCTTTTGGGACAACAGAAACTTTTTATGTAGGCGACCCATTTGATGGTATCGGACAAGTAGAAGTGATGCGACCCGGAAAGCAGGCACAAATTCACGAAAAAAATAGAAAATGGACGATAGATGGAGATCCGATTAAACCCGGGCAAGTCTTTACTACAGCCGGTAAATTTGTTATGACTATAGAATCTAACGGTTATAAAACAGCATACAATGTTGAGGTTCTCCCTGCCAAAGGTCCCGCAAGACCCGTGGCAAGAGTTGAGGCTTACCCGATTCAGACTGAATATAAAGTGGGTGACCGTTTTTACGTAGATGGAATAAAAGTAGTGTGCCATGATGCAAACGGAAAAGAAGTACCAGTTGAGGGCAAAGACCTAACCTTTTTTACTTCAATTTCAAATACATTAGTAGGTGCCGGTTATCAGTGTGGCGGAGGTTATAAATTTTCAACATCCGGGAAAAAGGTGATTGAAATACGTTATAAGTATGTAACAATTGGGAAATATACGATAAATGTAGAAGAACAAAAATTATCAACAGGAAGAGAAAACAATAAACCTGCAGCAGATAATAGGAAACTTGCAACCGAAAACAAAAAGTTGACAACTGAGAATAAAAAATCTACAACCGTAATTGCTAAAACTATGGTAAACGGTTGGTACAATCTTAGAGCTATGAATAATTATCTCAATTTGGACCCAACAGAATCAGCAGAGTTACGTAAAAAAACAGTAAATCAAGTGTTTTATGTAGAAAACAAGGGAAAAAACCAAGTCACCTTGAAAATGTCTAATGGAAAATACCTGGGTGTTTCAGGAACCATTAAAGACGGAGCGCGTGTAAAAGCGGTAAACACTCCTTATTTATGGAATACATACTCCGAAAACAACGCAGATATATTTAGTTTGCGTCCATCGACTAACACCAAAATGGTAGTCAATGCCTCAGAGGAGAAAAACGTAAATGGAACCCATATTATATTATGGACGTTAACAAATTTAAATGCGCCCAATAATGCAGAGTTCCGTTTTATCCCCACCAAGAGTCCTAAATAAATTCATAATTGATCAAATACTACTTAAGCGGAACTTGTATCTCGGTGAGCCAATCTTCTATAGAATCGCAATCCCAGACCCCATGGATATAGCTGAAGCGAGGATCGTTGGCAATCTCAAGATTGTTATCTTCAAGATATTTGAATATTATAGTCATTGATTCACCGAAGGAATTATAAGAACCGCGATGATCAAAGCAGAGAGCTTTTTCAACGACAGGAATCTGTCTGAAGGTAAGGATTTTAGAGTCGGCAGAATCATATTTGCTGACTATTTCGCAGTATTCGATGTCAATGTCGTCAGGTGTAAAGTTTTTGTTGTAGTCAACGGTATAACAGTATGCCGTCTCTTCTGGGCATTCGCATCCTAGACGTTGCATTTCAGGACCAATAACATCGCAGCAGAGCGGACCCAGTTCATCATAAGATTTGATGTGTTTGCGAAAGCTTGCGACAGTTCCGCCCGGTAGTGGTTTAATTGTAAAAGTGCTCATTTCTTTTGTTTTTGTGGCAAGTCCCCTGCATCGTCACGTATCAGAGTTTGCTGAACTCGTCGATTGTTAATTTGATTTTGAATTTTTCGTTCATAAACTTTGCGCATTGTTTAGAAGTTGACTACAAATATAAACTATAACCTCGGGTACGAGTCAAGTTAAAAGTGAAAAATTATGAAAGATATTATTAAGTCAAGTAAAAAAATCTATGATGTTAAGAAAAATACCATAAAAAGAGTTTTTTAAAAAAAAATTAACTAAACTTGCAGTGGTAAGCTATAGATTGAAGACATACATTTCTTATACTGAATTATAATATTTTAATAACAGCCCTAAATGAGTTTGAAAAATAATATTACACTTTTAAATCTCTTAAATATGAACCGTTATAAACTGATTATATTAATATCTTTTTTTAGTGTTGTTACATATGGTTTTACAAAAACAGATATAAATGATTTAAATGATAATAATTACGTAAGTATTCGTGATTTTAATGTTCTACCTGAGAATAGTCCACAAACCAATAAAAAAAATTTACAGGAAGCAATTAATTGGGCTTCTGAAAGGGGGGCAGCATTATTTGTTGACCCATCTGAAACACCTTATCCGATTGATGGAGGCATTATACTAAAAAATAATGTATCACTTATTGGTGTTCACGGTCCGACTCCACGTGGTACGATTAACCCAAATCAGAAAGGAACACCTGTTGGAAGTGTTTTCAGTATAACAGACAAAAAGAATGTTTTTATTACAGTTGAATCAGCTACCCAGATTAAAGGGATTCAGTTCTGGTATCCGGAACAGACGATAAAAGACCCATTGAACATAATTCCTTATCCTGCAACTATCCAATCCTCTAGAAACTCTTCGACACAAGGTGTCTATTTGTCATGCCTCACATTTTACGGTGAATATTTGGCGATGGATTTTAATTGTGATCCAAAATATATCTGTGAATTAATGACATTCGAACATTGTTATGGGTATCCGTTAAGCGGTGAATTTATTAAAATAGATTATTGTTACGATATACCCAGATTGCTTCATTGTCATGTGAATCCAGCCATACAGAGATTTATTGGTGGTCAATATTCACCATCTGTTGTAGATGCTGTAATTGCGAAAAAAACCTTCGCTTATTCAATAAATCACACAGATAATGCCCAAATGATTGATATTTTCACATTTGGAACTTATGGTGGTATATTTTTGGGAGGAGATACCTATGGTCAGTTAACTAATTTCAATCTGGACTGTGTTGCAGTAGGCATTCATAAAAAAGGGAACAACACATTCAATAGAAACTGGCAGATTGCTCAAGGCTCTATCATAGCTAATACAGGGGAAGATGTAGAAAATATTCATCCAATTATTATAGAAGGTGAAGGGCATACCTCTTTTACAAATGTTGAATCTTTTTCAGGTTCCAATCCCGCATTAACCACAGTTAAGGAAAATCAATCATGGGATTTTATGTTAATAAAAGGAGACAAAAAAACAACCGTTTCTCTCTATGGATGTAGAATGAGAAATTATGTTTCAGATCATCCATTTACAATTCAGAATAATATGGCAATTGTACATGCAAATGGATGCTTAAATAAAAATGAAATTATTATTTACTAAATTTGTTATTCCACGAAATTTGAATTTACACCCAATTGAACGTGTCGTTAGTGTCCGTCATAAAAAAAAGAATTTTATCAGAATTGGTTTCTGAAGACCGTAAAGAATTGCTTCATCGATTGCGCGGCTCGTGGTGCTGACGGACAAGGCGAACCGACTTCTGATGGCTTTATGTATTTAAGAGCTCAAGAGCAGCAGCGATAATTGTAAATTACATGACCCCAAGTTTCATCATCTATAGACAATAGCTAATTGCCGAAGGGGTGTTTGTTGACAAAGGAGAATACTTTGAATTTTGAAAATTTCATCATCGGTAAGTGCTCGATTGATTTTTGTTTCGTACCAAATGGTCTTGTATTAAAAACCATCCCCATCTTTCAATAAGTCGAATTCTCTCTGTTTCTTATTTCCGGACTTATCGTTCCAACTGACAACATATCGTCCCTTGAATCCACGAAATTTTATAACTCCATCACTGGAAGCTTTTAAGGTCGCCTCGGTTTTCCATTCCTTGTTAATCAACTCATCGAGAAGATAATAAACAGGTTTTGGTCTTAATTCTTTGTCATATATTCCGGAAATTGATGGCTCACCGGGTGCAGCACCCCCATCCACCACGTTCCACCATGTGATTCCCATCACATTAGGGTAGCTGAACCAAAGTCTATATAAATTCTTCGTGATTTCTGCCTGAATTTGTTTTCCCGTATCAGTATCGTCCGGAGCGCTAATTGTAACTTCACTAACATGTATCGGCCTGCCTGGTTCAGACATCAGATCCAGTCTCTCGTATATTTTTTTTGGTGTTAATATATCGGCTCCATTGGCAATTTTTTTGGATTCTTCAGGGTTAAAAATGTGCATCTGAAGTCCTACATTATTTATTCTAATTCCTCTGTCAATTAAGTTTCGTACTATTTCTAGATATCGGCGGTATAATGTCATGTCCCAGTGCATATCCGAATCATTAATATTGAAAATTACTGAATCCGGAAAATATTTCATTGCCCATAAAAAGCTTTTATAGGTATAATCATCGGGTATTAACCCACGGTTGGCCTGATCGGTTGGCTCGTTCACGACATCCCACCGCTGAATTCTCCTCTTATAGCGTTCTGCTAAATCACGAATGTGATCTTCAAAATAGGGCTCCATCTCTTTACGATTATCAGGCATCCATACAGGGGGGCCAAATTGAGGCTGACCGTAAATTATTGCATGTCCATTCATATTTATCCCCTTCGATTCACAAAACTCAACGACAGGATCCGTTGGTGGGCGACGATATTCATAAGAGCTGCCGACTTCATACCTTGGTTTTCCCCTTATAGGCTCCAGCGTTTTCCAGTAGAATGGAACAGTAGCGGCATTGAACAAATCCCCGAAGGTGTCTTCATATTTCTTATTTTTTACGGGACTTCCACAATCACCAAAAAGGAAAATATTACCACCGAAAAGGAAATCGTGGCTAATTTGTTCAACCTTGACTTGGCTTCCTGCAGGAAGATCTTCAAATTTTAGAACGGCTTCAGACTTACGATTCTTTTCAATTTCAGCATTAATCTTGTTTTGCACCTGTTCGTTCCAAATGTTGTAATAACCTTCACTCATAACATTTTTTGAGTTTTGACTGAAAACCCTGCTGAAACAAATCAAACAGAACAGCATAAAAAGTGTGAATTTCGTTTTCATTTTCATATTTACTATTTTAAGTAATACTCTTTTGTTTTTATTGTATGTCTTCAATCTAAAGTTTACCACTGCAAGTTTAGTTAATTTAATTGTAAAAAAACTCTTTTTAGGGTATTTTTCTTCTTAATATCATTGATTTTTTTATATGATTTCTGTATAGATCAGCCACGATCATTTCTGCGCACTTACCTTACATCACAATAAGAATTTTTGTTCCGAACTAAAAACCTGGTGGGTGCTGAGGTAAACTTTATGCTGAAGATTTACAATATTTTATGCGATATATTTCTTTTTTAAAAAAAATATATATATTTGCGGATTATATTATTTTATATAAATATTATTAAAAAATATGTTTAGATAGGATGATTCTTGAAAGCACGTGATTCTATTTGAATTGCCATTGAAAAAATATTGATTCACATTTAATAACCATTTCTATGATGAAAACAAAATTCTTATTCATGATTTTCCTCGTGCTGCTTGTCGCGTGCGATAACAGTAGTGAAGAGGAATCAAACCCGTATGACAAGCCTCATGACACCAATAAGGCAGTTCTCGTGGATGATATTGGACCCAAGAAAGGGGGGTTGGGAACAAAAGTTGTTGTTAGCGGTAGCAACTTTGGAAATGACAAAGAAAAAGTCAGTCTTTACTTTAACGACAAGAAAGCATTGGTCTTGAGGGTTCAGGATAATGCAATCTACGCGTTGGTACCCAAACAGCCCGGTGAATTTTCAACCGTTAAGGTCGTGGTGGATGGCAAGGAGTCGATTCTGGCCAAGACGCAGTTCCAATATTACATCAAGGCAGTTGTTACCACGGTTGCGGGGAGATGGAATGTCTCTGCCAACCCGCCGGTTGATGGTCCTGCATTGGATGCCACCTTTTATCGTCCCGCGAAGATCTCGGTCGATGATATCGGAAACGTGCTGGTTGTTGACGACCAGTCGGGTGCACGCATGCGGTTGATATCGACCAGAGAGAACAAGATGACCACGGTCCTCAACATGAGCGTGCCCTGGAGCACCACCTTCAATGAGCAGTTTACATACAACTACGTCATGGAACGTAACCCCGGTGCACGTCCGATCTTATTTTACAGCCTTAGCAAGGCAAGCAATTACATCGAATCAGATATCTTTTACGACCAACAGGATAACCAGGGTAACTGGATATTCGGCTCCTACACGGCCTGCGCTCTCGGGGCAGACGACACCTACGTCTACATGATGAGTGAAAGAGGTGAACGTTTTGTCCGGGTTCACCAGGAAACCAGGAAAGTGGAGCTGATTGGTCAGAATATTCCCACGGGACAGTACTCCCACATGATATTCAATGCCGTGGATCGCAAGATGTACCTCTCCCTGGAAGCATCGGGTCGTATCATGCGATTCGATCCCAATCACGTGCCAGAAGGGAGGAGCACGCCATGGATCACATGGGATGACATGGAGTGGATCATCGGCACGGGGCTGGTTTCATCCACCTCGAAGGAGGGACCGGGACGTGAGGCTCAGCTGGGCACCCTTTGCGGGCTGGGATCAGACCACGAGGGAAATGTGTACATCTGCGACCAGAAGTTTCATTGCGTGTGGAAAGTGGATCCCCTTCTCAACTGCACGATCTTCGCGGGTCCCCCGGCCGGTGCCGCGGTCTCGGGATATAGGGACGGGAAACCGGAAGAAGCGCTTTTCAACCGCCCGTATGACATCGCCGCCACCTATGATGGTCTCATTTACGTCGCCGACACCTTCAATCGTGTAGTGCGCTGTATCTCCATACAATAAACAACCATAAACAATCATAAACAACCATAAGAAGATATTATGAAACGATTCAAAATTATCGGATCCTTCACCTGTTTCTTGTTGTGCTTCTTTTCTTTCGCGTATGCCCAGACAAACGTGAAAGTGACGGGTATCGTTTCCGATGCCTCGGGTGAAATCCTGGTGGGTGTGAGCATATATGCGAAGTCAGACCCCGGCAAAGGGGTCGTTACTGATTACGACGGGAAATACGAGATAAATGTCAAGGCCGGCGACTTGCTGGTTTATTCCTATATTGGATTCACGACTCAGGAAATCAATATTGGGAGCAACGCCAACCAGAAACTCAACGTGGTGCTCCAGGAGTCGGCACAGATGCTGGAAGAGATCAGCGTGGTAGGTTACGGCACGCAGAGAAAAGTGAGCGTGGTTGGCTCTATCGCCACCGTCAAGCCGGATGAACTGAAAATTGGCGGTATAACCTCCATCACTAACAACCTTGCCGGGCGTATCGCGGGGCTCATCGGTATCCAGTCGAGTGGGGAACCCGGGTCTGACGTGTCGGAGTTCTGGATTCGCGGTATCAGTACTTTTGGTGGTGGGAACAGTGCCTTGGTACTGATCGACGGGATCGATCGCGGAGCTTCAGGCCTAAACGACCTGGCACCCGAGGATATCGAAAGCTTCTCGGTGTTGAAAGACGCCACCGCTACGGCCATCTATGGTGCCCGCGGTGCCAACGGGGTGATCCTGGTCAACACCCGGCGTGGTGAAGAGGGAAAGATAACCATCAACGCCAACTTCAAGAGCAGCGTGGAAACGCTGCCCAGGCTCCCCGACTATCTGGGTGCGCATGATTATGCCATGCTTGCCAACGAGGCCAGGGTGGTAAGAGGCGGCCTTCCCATTTATTCCAGTGAGATATTCGATATCATCAAGTATGGAATGGATCCCGATCTCTATCCCGATGTCAACTGGCAGAAGGAGATCTTGCGAGAGAGCACCAACTCGCTACAGGGCAACGTTAACATCTCGGGTGGCGGCAAGCTGGCAAGATATTACATGAGCTTGTTCTACCGTACCAATGATGCCATCTACAAGCAGGAAGGGATGGAGAAATATCACTCCGATGTACGCCGCAACCAGTATTCCTTTCGAAGCAACATCGACGTGGATGTTACCAACAGCACCAAGGTCAGCTTGTTGCTCGCAGCCAAGCTGGTGGATCAAAATCGTCCCGGCATGGGTGACACGAGTCAGATTTGGAACGCGGTATCCAACATAACGCCGATGACAGTCCCGGTCATGTACTCCAACGGCATGTTTCCCTCCTATGGGTCGGGTTACAGCACCTCACCCACTGTGTTGCTCAACGAGACCGGTTATCGTTCGGATCGTACCAATGCGATTGAGACGTTGCTCACCCTTGAGCAGGATTTCAGTTCATTGCTCGATGGGCTGAAATCCACTGTTAGCGTCTCGTTTGACAACGATAACAGCCACATACAATCCCGATACAAGATGCCCGACCTATACATGGCAGTCGACCGCAACTGGCAAACCGGTGAACTTCTCACCACCAAGACGGTGGTGGCCTCGCCCATGTCCTACGGCAGCTCCTCGTACGGTAGGCGCACGATTTACATGGAGGGGAAGATCAACTACGATCAGATCATCAACGAGCGTCACCGTGTGGGAGCCCTGCTGCTCTATCAGCAGAAAGATTACCAGCGAACGGACGTGTATGATGAGCTCTCATCCATACCCAGGAGAAACCAAGGTATGGCAGGCCGCTTAACCTACTCGCTGGATGACATCTATTTCATAGAGACAAACTTCGGTTACAACGGTTCGGAAAATTTCCCGAAAGGGCAGCGGTTTGGATTTTTCCCCTCGGTAGCCCTGGGATATGTCGTGTCGAACTATAAGTTCATACAGGAGCACTTCCCGGTGATCAACACCTTGAAGTTCCGCTACTCGTTTGGGTTGGTCGGTAACGACAAGATCGAACGGAATGGGTCTGAAGTGCGTTTCCCCTACCTGACCCGTGTCAACATGAATGCAACCGGTTACTATTTTGGTGATGTACCAGGTTACTACTCCGGTGTTACCGATTCCGAGTTGGGATCCACCGGGCTGGTGTGGGAGAGCGCCAAGAAACATAACTGGGGTGTCGACCTCACTTTCCTGGACAACGCCTTCAACGTCACTGTTGATGCCTTCCTGGACAAGCGTGACAATATCTTCATGGCGCGTAACACGCTTCCCGGCACGCTTGGCATAGGTTCCACCGTTTGGGGTAACGTCGGAAGGATGAAGAGCTGGGGTACTGATGGTACCGCCTCATATACCAAGACTATCGGTGATTTCACTGTTGAAGCGCGTGGAAATTTCACCTTCACCCGTGACAAGATCATCGATTACGACGAGGTTATACCCCGTTACCCCTACCTGGCACAGAAGGGCAACTCATATGGTATTACCCGCGGGTTGATCGCCCTGGGCTTGTTTAGTAATGAAGATGACGTGAAGAACAGTCCCACGCAGTTTGGGACGGTTTTGCCTGGTGACATTAAGTACCAAGATGTGAATGGTGATGGCATCATCAATAGCGATGACATCGTGCCCATTGGTAATGCCCGTATTCCCAAGATTCAATATGGCTTTGCCGGATCGGCAAAGTGGAAGGGCATCGACTTCAACATCTTCTTCAGGGGATCCGGCAAGTCGGACTTCTTCTTTGGTGGAACGGGTTTCTATCCGTTTGTCGCAGAACGGCTGGGCAACGTCTTGACGATCGTAAACGATCAGAAAAACAGGTGGACACCGGAATCCTACTCGGGTGATCCAGCCACGGAAAACCCCAACGCCCGTTTCCCCCGATTGACATACGGTAACAACACGAACAACAACCGAGCCTCCACCTTCTGGTTGGCAGATGCCAGCTACTTACGGTTGAAGACCATTGAGCTAGGCTATACACTACCGAAAAAAATTACAGAGAGGATATCGATGAGCAATCTGCGCCTCTCACTGATCGGTGACAACCTACATGTCTGGGATAAGGTGAAATTCTGGGATCCGGAGCAGGCCAGCAACAACGGTGCCGTCTACCCGCTCACCCGGTCCTACACCCTGGTATTGCAAATGTCATTTTAAAGAATGGATTTAAAAATTACCATCATGTTACAAAAGAAAATATTGAATCGAATCACGTTATTGTTTGCGAGTATCACCCTGACTATGGGATCGATATTTTACTCCTCCTGCACCTTCCTCGATATTGACCCCTATATCACCGACCTGTTCACGCTGGACACGTTATTCTCGAAGCAGGAGTATGCCCAACGATACCTGTATAACGTATATGGTTACGTGGTTGACAACGGATCGTTCCGCGGCAACCCCAGCAGGGACAACATCACTATGCCCTGGACACCCATCTCTGACGAGGCGGTGTCGGGCTACAAGCGCATGAATCACCAATCCTACGCGGTTTGGTCGAACAACGAGCTCACGCCCGAGAACTTCTACGGTTTCACCAATCGTTTCAACCTGTTCTACGAGGGCATCCGCAGGGCCAACACCTTCCTGATGCGGATCGATGAGTGCAAAGAGGTGGGTCCCGTTCAGATATCCGAGTGGAAAGGGGAGGCCACCTTCGTTAAGGCGTTATGCTATTTCGAGCTGATGCTTGCATATGGCCCCATCCCGATCGTTCCCGATCACCCGGTCGACTTCGACACGCCGATCAGCGAGCTGATGTTGGAGCGCAACACCTGGGATGAATGCAGCGAATACGTGGAAGGGTTGCTCAGGACATCGATCGAGCTGCTTCCCGAGTTCGTGATGGATAAGTCGGACGTGGGCAAGGCTACCAAGAACGCGGCAAGAGCCGTGCTTTCTCGCCTGACGCTATACACCGCGAGTCCTCTCTTCAACGGACAGAATGGTGAGTTCGTCAGCTTCCGGAACAAGGCAGGCGTCCCGCTGTTGAACCCGGAGAAAAGCATGGATAAATGGGCTAAGGCGGCGGCAGTCGCCAAGGAGCTGGTATTGCTGAAACCGGCTGACTTGTATACCGTCCCGGCGATGGAAAACACGCCTGAGGTGCCTGTTTCCGAGAGCGAGAAATTGGATTTCCCCAATGGCGTGGGCGGCATCGATCACTATCACTCCTACATAGATATGTTCAACGGGGAGTGCGTGCAGGCATCTTCCAACAAGGAACTGCTCTTCACTAAGCAGGGTTCCGATGTTACTGAATATGGGCGTTACATGGATCCCGGGATGATCGACGGGTGGAGCGGCTTTTACTTCTCGCAACGGATCGTCGACCAGTACTACATGGCAGACGGGCGTGACATTAGTAATGCCAGCGATCAATACCCCTACGAACAGACCGGTTACACCGATCGCGACTCCACCTTCTCGGGTGAGAGGATGACCAACGGCTTCACGCTACTCTCCGGCACGCGCAAGTGGTATGCCAACAGGGAGATTCGCTTTTATGCCACGGTGGCGTTCAATAACTCCTTCTACCCCTCCGTATCTACACCGCCCGACAGGGTTGGCACCGACGGCAAGGTGGCTCGCTTCTTCGCCAACAGTATCAGCGGCAAGGAGGCAGCGGCCCAGCGCCCATCGGCACAGGGCGAGGAGTACGCTATGACCGGGTACCTCTGTCGCAAGTTCAACCACTACGAGGACTCCTGGTTGCCCAACGGTAGGAGAAAGATGAAGTACAGCATACTCTACCGGATGGCAGAGGTTTACCTGAATTACGTGGAAGCGATGAACGAGCTGGATAAGAGCTACACTGTAGGCGATATTACCGTCTCGCGTGACCAAGCCGAGATGAAACGCTATTTCAATCTGATCCGCCACCGGGTGGGATTGCCCGGGATCACCGATGCCGACGTTGCCAGCCAGCAGCGCATGCGGGAGCTCATTGCCCGTGAACGGTTGCTGGAGATGATGTGGGAAGGAAGACGCTACTTTGACACCCGTCGCAACAAGACGGCGATCATCAATGAGAACGAGCCGGTGATGGGACTCGACGTGAGTGTCAGGACACAGGACCCCGAAAGGTTTTACAACGTGATCAAGGCTGTGGAAAGACCTTACCTATACAAGGTGTTCACGACCCGTCAAACTTTCTGGCCGATACCCAAGAGCGAAATTGACAAAAACTACAACCTCATGCAGATGATTGGATACAATTAACAATGAGAATGATGATGACTAAAAAAAATCGTATGAAGACAAAAAGGATAAATGCAGCGAGGCCGCAATCGCTCATCGTCTTGTTCCTGATGGGAATATTGGCATCTTGTTCCAACGAGGTTGACTTCGGGGAGCAATACAAGAAAACGGTCTACATTGTCAACAGCAACAACCTGTTGCACGTGGCTAAACACTCTTTCGAAACCAGCAGGGATTCGATTTCCGTCTCGGTCTATTGTGCCTCTACAGAGCCGATCACGAAGGACCTGCAGGTGCGCCTGAAGGTTGACCGCCGTGCGCTGGACTCGCTGAACGCGCTCCAGGTGCTGGCCGACCCAAATTACGAGAACAGGGTGATGCTCCCGGGAGAGAGTTATCAGCTCGATGGCGAGCTCTATACCACCATCAAGGCGGGAAAGCAGTACGGTGTGTTGAAAATACCATTCAACTTCACCGGTCTGGACCCCTCTATCCCCTACGCACTGCCGTTGACCCTTGTTTCCAACAATGCTGAATATGACATCAACACCAGGTTAAAATCCATCGTCTACCAGATTGAGATGGTCAATCAGTACGCAGGCGATTATAATGGCAGCTCCAAGACTTCCCCGACGGCGATCCTGGGGATCCAGCCATCGCTCAAGGCGATGTCGATCAACCAGGTGAGGATGCCCATTCACAACCTGTCGGATGACATCAGCGAGTTGCTCACCAACTTCATGGTGCTGACCATCGCTGGTGACAACAGTGTAACCATCTCTCCGTGGGGATTGTCCGGCGTGTCAGACCTGGGTGGCAGCACCTACGATCCCGTGGCACAGCGCTTTGAGTTGCACTATCAGTTTACAGATGCTGCTGCCAACCGCCAAACCGTGTACGCGATCATCAGGAACATCGATGCGCCGCCAAGTGAAGAGGATGAATTGTGAATGATAAATAACCGATTGATCATATGAACAACATTATGAATATCTTGACAAAATTATTATTTCTCTCCTCCCTGGTGGGACTCTTGTTCTCCTGTGGTGATGACAAGGTGGTAGAGGATGCGACACCCTTTTTCGGGGTAGTCGGGAATGAACTGGAACAGGCATTCACTGGAGAATCTGAAACCAGGTACGTGACGGTGAACACCAATCGCGAATTTTCCGTCACCTCATCCGAACCCTCCTGGTGTGCGGTTGAGATCGTGGAGGACAAGGTTGACAACCTGAAGATAACCGTTGCCGACAATGGGGAGGTAAATGTGCGTACAGCACGCATTACCGTCTCTTCGGCCGGATTTGACAACGTGGTCATCAACGTGACACAGGGTTGGAAAGCCTCCCTCACCACCGACAAGTCTTATGTCTTACTGACCAATGATAATTTGACCTTCACCCTGAAGGTTACAGGTAACGTGGATTATGAACTGGAGCTGCCTGACTGGATCACCGAGAAGGAGAAACAGGCTAACGGCACCCATCTTTTCGAGTATACCCCCATATCACCGGGAGAACGACTGGGTAACATCGTTGTTCAGTCGACGGGTGAGGATTCCGAGGTGAAGGTTACCGTGCCTGTCATCCAGCGTGAGCAGATCAAGAAGGTGGGATCCTGGCTATTTGATGATCCGGCGAACCTGACGAAGGCCACCGTGGGTAAGGTGTTGGAGATGGTTCGCAACACCAGCTACAACCCCAATGCACAGTTTCTTCCTGTTGATGGACCCGCTGTCGATAACAAGGCGGTACGCATCCCCGTCAACTGCCATTTCCTGGCGGATCATGGCATGATTCCGAAGAAAGGTCAGAACTACGTGGCGGAATACACGCTCTTCTTCGAGTTCAAGATCCCAGTGGTGGGCAGGTTCTATTCTTTCTTTCAGACCGAGCTCGCCAATACGGCAGATGCCGAGATATTCGTGCGGAGCGCCATTCCACCCACCATTGGCGTGGGAGCCACCGGCTATGCCGGGGGTGGATTGATCGAGGCGGGCAAGTGGCACCGTTTGTACCTCTCCTTCAAACCGGGCGACGTGAAGTTCTTCATCGACGGGGAACAGTTCCTCAGCAGCACCACCTCCGATGCCCGTTTCCGGATGAGCACGGCTGGAGTCATCCTGTGCGGTGGTACCTGGACCAAAAAGGATGATAACGAGTTTGATATTGCCGAGATCAGCATCTGGAATGGTGCCTTGACCCTTGATAATGTGAAGGAATTAGAAGGGATTGAATGATTTTAAGGAAAAAAGGCATGACACTTCTGATCATGCCTTTTTTTTCTTCTTCATTCACTCATCATGCAAACCATTAGACAAATCTTTCAATGAGGTATTTCACAACATTCACCCTTTTCATCTTCCTGCTCTTCTCTTGTGGCAAAGAAACGATTGAAAGCGAACCCTTCCTGACGATCCACCCCGCCAGCCTGGCCATCCAGGCGGAGGCAGGAGCCAGCAACGGGTTTTACACGGTGAAATCGGACAAGCCACTCCAGGTCTCTTCTGATCAACCGAGATGGTGCCTTCCCACACTATCGAACGTCTCGTTCGATAACCTGAAGATAGCCATCGCGGCCAACGATGCGTTCGAGGGCAGGGTGGCGGTTGTCACCGTGAGCAACGGCTTCGGGAGCAAGTCCATCACTATCAACCAGGCAGGGAAGCAGCCCCTTCTGACCGTGGATAAGAGCAGCGTGACGCTGCAGCACGGGGAATCGCAATTCAAACTGGAAGTAACCTCCAACATCCGGTTCATGGTGGAACTCCCGGGATGGATCCAGTTGAAAGGGGACAACACCTGGCAAGAGGGGAAGCAAGTGTATACCTTCACCCTATCGGATTTGCCAGATGAACTGCTTTACCGCGAGGGGGTGGTAACCTTCAGCCCGGTTGATGCATCTATCGGGGTGTTGCCTGTATCGGTGCAATTGACGCAAAAGGGCTTCACGAGGGTGATCGCCCACCGGGGTTATTGGCGGTCTCCCGACTATCCCCAGAACTCGCTTGCCTCGTTGCAACGAGCCCTCGATCTGGAGATCTATGGTTCCGAGCTGGACGTGTGGATCACCAACGATGGGGTGGTGGTGTTGAACCATGACGCCACCATCAGCGGAATCAACATCGAGAATTCCTCGTATGCCGCCTTGAAAGATGTGCGGCTCTCGAACGGGGAGTCTATCCCCACGCTGCAGGAGTGCATCGATCGGGTGAAAAAGCAAAGCAAGACCAAGCTAATCATCGAAATCAAGTCTCACGCTACCACAACCAATGAGAACCGGGTGGTGGCTGCCGTGCTGGAGTTAGTCAGACAGAACGGTGCGGCCGATCAGGTCGACTACATCTCGTTCAGCCAGAATATCTGCAAGGGGCTTATTGCGAACAACCCGGGGAACCGGGTGGCTTATCTCAACGGCAACCTCGCACCCGATACGCTGAAGTCGCAAGGTTACTGGGGTTTAGACTATTCATCGAGTGTGCTGAAGTCTAACAGCGGTTGGGTGCAGTCTGCCAAGGCGGCGGGACTCACGGCGAATGTATGGACCGTGAACACGACCGACGATTTTGAATACTTCATCACGATGGGAGTCGATTTCATCACGACCGATAATCCCCAGATCCTGAAAGATTTTTTGGCAGCCTACAAGTAATGAAGAAGTGACATCCTCAAGAACGAGCAACAAAGGAGAGAAAATTTTAAAAATCAGAAAACAAATAATAAAAATCAATAACGTTAAGAAGAAAAATACCTAAAAAGAGTTTTTTATAAATAAATTAACTAAACTTGCAGAGGTAAACTTTTAATTGAAGACATACATCTTCATGTCTTCGAAAAAACATAAGTGTTGAAGTGGCGGAATTTTCTAAAACATGGCAAAAGCAAATAATTAAAAATATTATGAATAGACAAAAGACCCTATTGTTTCTAGTTTTTTTTATTTTTACACTCTCTTTGGCAAATGCGTTGCCCGTGCAGGAGCAGAACTCCATAAGGCTAATGTCATATAACATCAGAAATGCACAGGGAATGGATAATGTCACGGATTATCAACGAGTAGTAGAAGTAATCAATAGTGTCAAGCCTGATATAATCGCCATTCAGGAGTTAGACAGCGTAACCAATAGGAGCAACGGAGCAGATGTTCTTGATGTGTTGTCTCGAAATGCACTTATGTATCCCTCCTATGCGGCGGCCATTAATTATGATGGAGGAAAATATGGGGTGGGGATTTTATCCAAAGAGAAACCTTTAAGCGTTAAAAGGGTCGCACTGCCCGGACGTGAAGAGGCAAGGACTCTTCTTATAGTTGAGTTGGGATCTTATTATTTTGGGTGTACCCATCTTTCGTTGAACGCAGAAGATCGTTTACAATCTGTGGAAGCAATAAAAAGAGAAGCAGAGAAACTCGATAAACCATTTTTCTTTGCCGGGGATATGAATTCAACGCCCGATTCACCAGAACAAAACTCATTAAATGAGGTTTTTACTTCGCTGGTATCCCCCAACGGAAACACCTATCCCGCTGATGAGCCAACAGGTTGTATCGACTATATCTATGGATACAAAGGGATGGAGAACAACTGGTCGAGGCTTACAAACAGGGGGGTGATTGCAGAGAAAGTGGCATCAGATCATCGTCCGCTCTATGTCGAAGTAAGGCTGCATGCCGATGAAAATGATATTTTCAAGACAAAACCCTACCTGCAACGCCCCACTGGGAACGGTGTTACCATCTCGTGGCTTACAAACGTACCGGTGCATAGTTGGGTGGAGTATGGTATTAACGGCAAACTGGATCAACAACTTCATCTTTACTTGGATGGACAAATGCTTTGTAACAATTATCAGCATATGTTTCG
>Ga0172377_10000925_pt1 | contig 28899 bp, 24 predicted proteins | sample Pumphouse3metaG_FD_119749 | JGI IMG/M metagenome (GOLD analysis project Ga0172377, IMG submission 119749) | Leachate microbial communities from a municipal landfill in Southern Ontario, Canada - Pumphouse #3 metaG | ecosystem: Engineered > Solid waste > Landfill > Unclassified | place: Canada... | reverse complement strand
CGAATAAGTACCATAATCTAAAACAGTAGCCACTATGCCTACAATAATAAAACGAACAATTTCGCGACTGATACTTTTTTTCTTATTCATGACAACGATAAAAGAATATCACACCGGCATCTAATTTTTAATAGCGAGTCGCCTCACTTTGTTTCGGGAAGTTAAAAATGATTGCGTTTTTTGCCCAAATATATATATTGATTTCATGATGAGTAAAATTGAAAAGACAGAAATTAACGAAACGAAGACTAATTCCAAGCAAAAGAAAAAATGGTTCCCCCGTTTTATGGATCATTTAACAAAAACGACTGGCGGCATGGCCGTTGGCATGTTCGCAACCCTTATTATTGGTGTTATTATCGGACAAATTGGCACTCTCACCGGTGTTCAATTTTTCACTGGTATTGGAAATATTTTAAAAGGCTTAATGGGCATCGGAATTGGAATTGGAATTGCTTTGTCGCTCAAAAATCTTTCACCCATCGCGATCATATCCGTCGGAGTCGCCGGCGCTGTTTCGACAATGGTCCTCGGTATTAATAACGGCACATATGTATTGCCTTTTATAAATGGGACATCCACAAACGGAAATCCGTTGATGGCTTACCTTGTCGTTGTAATTAGTATAGAATTGTATCGGCTTGTTTTTAAAAAACAAACGGCTGTAGATTTAATCATCGTTCCCTTGTTTATAACTGCGGTGGCCGGCGCGCTTTCTTTCTTATTGGCCGTGCCACTTACTTGGGTTGTAACTTCGCTTGGCCAGTTCATTCAAACCGCCACTGCATATCAGCCACTATTGATGGGAGTCGTTATCTCCTCAGTCATGGGCATGATATTAACCGCGCCGATTTCATCAGTCGCCGTCGCGGTTGCTATTAACCTTGGAGGTATCGCTGGCGGCGCAGCGGCCGTGGGCTGTTGCACACAAATGATTGGCTTCATGATGATGTCGATACGCGACAACAATGCCGGAAAAGTAATTTCGGTTGGTATCGGAACATCAATGCTCCAATTTAAAAATATTTTGCGCAAGCCCCTAATTTGGCTTCCGACTATAATCGTTTCAGCGATTCTTGGCCCTTTTGCCACGACCATCTTTATGTTGAGAACAACATCAGCGGCTGCTGGCATGGGAACATGCGCTTTAATTGGTCCTTTATCAACTGTTCTAGAAATGGGTGATAACCCATTGATGGCTTGGCTCGGCGTTATTATTTTAATGATTATTGCCCCTGCAGGTTTAGTGTTTTTAATTGACTTATCATTCCGAAAATTAGGTTGGATAAAAAAAGGCGATTTAACCATTTAATCGCCTCATTTTCAAATAAATAATTTATTTTAGTAGTGATTTTTTGATACGAATATATCCGCCGGATAGCGTCCCGACATCGTTTGTGACAATCATTGCCGTTGGATCAATCAGTATTACTTGTTCGACTATTTCCTGGCTGCCGCGACGGTTTGCATAAACCATCAAGATTTTGCGGCTATCTACTTTTCCTTTGGCGTCCACCGTCGTCACTCCATAGCCTTTTTCGCGAAGAGCATTTGAAATCTCAATACCCTTTTTCTCGGTTGTAATGGTTTGTACAAGAAGCATTCCGAAAGCCAGTTTCTGTTCGATAATTGAACCGAAAAATACGCCCGCGGCAAAACCAAGACCATAAGAAATACCATAAAAAATATTTTCACTTAAGTCGGTCAGAACCTTTGAAGCGATAAAAACCCATAAGAAAATTTCAATAATAGCTAATAAAACGGCGTAAGTGCGATATCCTTTGACGACTAGTATTTGCCGCAAAGTTCCAATCGTGACCTCAACAATTTTAGCCACAAAAATAATAAAAACGGCTAAAACAGTTCCCCATTCTCCTAAAGCTTTTAATGCATCCCACATACAAAATCACTCATCCATTCTCGGCTTACAAGCCCATTACTAAATCATAATCTAAACTTGTCCTTAAGACAATTTATTTGGTACCGAAAGTACGAGTTTACGAAATTGTTGCAATTTCCTTTTGACGGTCAGGCAAAACAAGATTCAAAACAACACCAACAAGCGCACAAATCGCAAGCGACGAAATCTCAACAGTGCCGATTATTACTTTGTAAATCTCGTCACCAGTAATATCACCAACCAACGATAAGGCAGCTAAACCAAGTCCCAAAGACATAATGACAGATACGATAATCATGTTCTTCGTATTATTCATATTTACTCGACCCGAAATAAGGGTTTTAAGTCCCGATGCCGATATCATGCCAAATAAGACAATTGATGCTCCACCAATAACGGGAGCGGGAATAGTTAAAGTCAGGTTGCCAAAGACTGTAAAGAATCCAAGGACTGTGGCAAAAATGGCGGCGAGAAATAAGTTAAATGGATCATAGTTTTGAGTAATAGCCAAGACAGCTGTGTTTTCGCCATAGGTTGTTTTTGGTGGCGCGCCAAGAAAGGCGGCGGACAAAGTCGCAACTCCATCACCCAAAACGGTCCGATTAATACCGGGATCAACCGTGAAGTCCTTACCACAAACCGCACTGCTGGCATTGATATCGCCGATATGCTCCATAAAAGCTACAAAGGCAATCGGTGAAATTAGTAATATGGCATTTAAATCAAAACGAAGGTATTTATAAAAACCAAAGGTTTCACCAAAATTTTGGAAAATTACTATTTGACTCCAGTCGATGCCGTTTGCGAATGCTCCAGCGCTTGTGAATTTATAGAAAATTATTGTTTTGGCGATATCTCCTGAAAGGGCATATAACTCAATTAAATCAATAAATACAGTCGTTAGAATTCCAATCGCAAAGCCGATTAAAATGGGCATCACTCGGAAAAAGCTTTTTTCTTTAGAGGCAGTTGAGACAATAACAATGGAAACAAGGGTGACAAGAGCAATAGTCCAGGCTTTCCAAGCATCCATAAAACCATTTGCGTATTGACCTATAACATTGTTATAAAGAATTTTTGGCGCAAGCACCATGCCAATGACAATAATAATTGGGCCGACGACAAGCGGAGGAAAGAGTTTCTTAATTCTTTGCATCCCGACAAATTTAACAATTATCGATAAAACAATATACACAAGTCCGGTGATTGCTATTGCCGGAGCAAGTCCGCCAACGGCTTTCTGCCATGTTTCAGTGCCGACTGCTCCTGCGTTTTGACTGAGCATATAAGCGATAATACCCGGGAGATAAGAAAACGAGCTGCCTAGAAAGACCGGAACTTTCTTCTTGGTTAAAAAATAGAAGATGATTGTTCCGATACCAGCAGATAAAAGACCAATGGGAACGGATAACCCGGCGAGAAGAGGCACAACAATCGTCGCCCCAAACATTGCAAACACATGTTGAAAAGCTAAGGCACCGCGCCTTGAAGCGCGTTTGAATTTTGAATCTATAATTGTTTCCATATGCGACCTCATAATAATAAAAAAAATAGTCCGCGGATTATTCTAGCATATTCCGCGAACTTGTCGAGTTATAAATATTTATTTATGTGTGCTCTGGAGGGCGAACCTTGGCTTTCAGTAATACTATATAAATGCCGATGCCAAGCGACGCTCCGACAACACCTTGTATTAGGTTGAAGCCATAGTTAGTTAAAACCGCTATCCAGTTTTGCAGAAGAATATAATCGGGCAAGATATACAAACCGGCCATGACGATTCCACCGATAAATGGTGCGACATAGCGAATTTTTCTTGGCAACTTCAAAAATAGATAACCGACAACCAAGCCCTCAATCAGTTTAATGAAAAATGTAAATGGTGCATAAAAGCCATAGCCTAAAATGATGTCAACGATTAAGCCGCTTAACGCTCCGACAAGCCCACCAATCCATGGTCCGAAAAACATCGCGTACAAAACAATAAAAACATCAGTGAAATTTAAAAAGCCACCAAACGGAAGCGGTATGAAAACAAAGCTTGTGAGCAAAATCGAAAGGGCCACCCCCATGGCGATGGCAATCATCTGATAGATTAATCTCGACTCAGCATTTTTCATGACTAATATGGAAGAGGGTGCTTCCTTGTTAATTCTAATACTTTTTGATGAACTTCTGCGAGTTTGTTATCGTCATCTCGTCCTTTAAGTGCCGCGTTAATTAGACGAGCCACTACACGAAAATCATCACTATTAAAACCACGAGTCGTCATCGCTGGTGTGCCAAGGCGTATGCCGGAAGTCACCATTGGCCGCTCTTGATCATTCGGAATTGAATTCTTATTACAAGTAATGCCTACTTCATGAAGTAGCTTTTCGGCTTCGGCACCCGTCATTCCAACTGATGCTTTTAAATCGACAAGTAACATGTGATTGTCGCTTCCGCCACTGACGATGCGATAACCAAGTTTGCTCAGTTCATCGGCAAGAGCGTGTGAATTATCAACAACTTGTTTAACATAATTTTTGAAATTGGGTTCGAGCGCTTCCTTAAATGCCACCGCTTTAGCGGCAATAATGTGCATTAAGGGTCCGCCTTGTATGCCAGGAAAAACTGCCCGGTTAATCTTCGTGGCTATTTCTTCATCGTTAGTCAATATAATTCCGCCTCGAGGACCGCGTAAGGTTTTATGAGTCGTTGACGAAACAACATGGGCATAAGGACAGGGGTTTTGATGAACTCCTCCGGCGACGAGTCCGGCAATATGAGCCATATCAACAAAGAGATAGGCACCAACTTTATCGGCTATTTGGCGAAAGCGTTTAAAATCAATCGCTCTTGGGTAGGCGCTTGCACCAGCGACAATTAGTTTGGGCTTGACACTTAGAGCAAGGCGTTCAACTAGGTCATAGTCAATCATCTCTGTTTTGGCGTCGACGCCATAAGAAAAGATTTCATAATCAGCGCCGGAAAAAGAAAGCTTATGGCCATGAGTTAAATGTCCTCCATCGTTTAGCGACATACTGAGAATTCGATCTTTGTAATCTAACAAAGCCCGATAGACAGCCATATTGGCTTGTGAGCCGGAATGGGGTTGAACATTAGCAAAATTAACGTCAAATAACTGTTTCAAACGTTCAATCGCGAGTTGTTCAGCAATATCGACAAATTCGCAACCACCATAATAACGGCGATTAGGATAGCCTTCGGCGTATTTGTTGGTCATGATTGAACCCTGGGCTTCCAGTACTGCTAGCGAGACAAAATTTTCACTGGCAATCAGCTCAATATTTTCGTGTTGACGCTTTTTTTCTAATGCAATCGCGTCATAAATTTCGTGATCAATTATTTTTAATTCGTTCATAAAAAATGCTCCTTGTTAAATGTTATCTTATTTATGACTCCCAATAAAGAATTTAATGAGTTACATGCTAAGCATGCTTAATTATCCAGCCACTCAGGACGTTCGCGTTTAGTCCATAAAAAAAGATGGCTCTTGGCGAGACGATAGTATTTGCGATACGATAGAAGCGAATCGCCATTGACTAAATATTCATCATCCATCGCTGGTGTCGGTGGCGTAAATACTCCTTCACCAAGTGAAAGCGGTGGTTCTTTTAAATATGGAATAAGTTCAGAACTCTTATGTGTTTTTCCAAAACGATATTTGTACTCATCGATAAGTGCGAGAAATAAGGTATATAGCCATTGGTAGTTAGCTTTACTTTGCCGCACCCAAATTGTACTGGGGTGATTGTAATGTGTTGGTTTATATATGTGACTTAGTATATGTTTGTTCGACAAGGAAATATGATGAGTTGTCGAAAGAAGTTGAGCTGATTCTAAAATCATTTTGATAACATGCCTATCGGCGTGATAGCGAGCGGCTAGGACTGGATTAGCGTCCAAATAAAAGATGTTCATAATATTTAATTATATTCTTAAAACGCCCTTTTGCTAACTCCTTTGCTTATAACCTCTTGTGGCAAATTTGCAAAAAATATGGACAATTAGAAATAGAGGAAAAATACATGATTGAAGAAATTGTTCGAAAGCAACGTGATTACTATTTTCAAGGACACACTCGCTCACTAGACGCCCGCCGCGAAGTATTAAAGAAACTAAGAAAAATTCTTTTAGAAATGCATCAAGAAATTTATGATGCCTTTAAACTTGATTACAACAAATGCGAATTCGATGTCATTTCCACCGAGTATTCGCTCGTCATTCAAGAAATAGATTTCATGCTTCATCACTTGAAGAAGTTTATGAAGCCAAAAAAAGTGGCGACAAGTCTCGTTAACGTCATTTCCAGTGGCTACATTTATAAAGAACCATTCGGTGTTACTTTAGTAATGTCTCCTTGGAACTATCCTTTACAATTGGCGATGGTTCCTGTTGTTGCCTCACTCGCAGCGGGAAACACCGTTATTTTAAAGCCATCAAAATATGCCTGGAACGTCTCCCTTGTTTTGCAAAAGATTGCCAGTAATTTTGATCCTCGATTATTTAGCGTAGTCGTCGGAGGAAGAGAAGAAAATCAAACTCTCCTAAATCAGAAATTTGACTTCATATTCTTTACCGGCGGTGATGATGTCGGCCGTGTCGTCTTAGAAAAAGCCAGCGTCCATTTGACGCCGGTAATTCTTGAACTCGGTGGCAAATCACCATGCATTGTGATGAGTGACGCTGATATTAACATGGCGGCGAAAAGAATTACTTGGGGCAAATATCTCAATGCCGGTCAAACATGCGTAGCACCAGATCACATTTATGTTCACGAATCCGTTAAGAACGCCTTTATCTCACGGGTTATTGAATATATTCAAATGTTTTACTATCGCGATGGTAACATCAGTGATGATTTCCCAAGCATTATTAACGACAAACACGTCGAACGGCTTTTCGGTTTAATTGACAAAGAGAAAGTTGTTTTCGGTGGACATATTAATAAAAACAAGCGCTTGATTGAGCCCACAATTATGGACAACATCACTGCCAGCGATGCAATTATGAGTGAGGAGATATTTGGTCCGATTATGCCGGTATTAGCTTTTAAAAATATCAATGACCTTCTTGAGATTTTTAAAACCCAGGAAAAACCTTTGGCGTTTTATCTTTTTACCAAAAACCAAAAAGAGGCTCGCCGAATCATGAGTCTCGTCAGTTATGGTGGCGGCTGTATTAACGACACCATTATGCATCTGACTAATGACAAACTTCCTTTCGGAGGAGTCGGACGAAGCGGCATGGGTAGTTACCATGGACAAAAATCTTTTGAGGCCTTCTCTCATGAGAAAAGCGTACTCAAAAAACAAAAAATTGAGCTTCAGCTTAAATATCCACCTTATAATGAAAAGAAAAAGTCCTTCATTAAATGGTTCTTTAAGCTAAAATAACACGAGTATTTAAATAGAATTACATCGCCATACTGCGACATTTTTTCCTATTAAATGAATTTATTTATTGTTTTTTGTTACATAGTGCTATATTAAAAAATGGAGGTGTTCCTATGAACAAATTCAATAAACTTTTATTTTCTACTCTTTCGCTATTTGCTTTAACGGTGATGACGTCGTGTGATGGGGGCGGCATTTCAATTGAAGCCGCGGTCGCTAATGAACGCGTTATGGCTGCTATGGAGCAAATGACCACCACGGAAATCGAATCGTTTGAGATCGATATTACCGCCGACCTTGATTATTCCGGAAAAGAATATGATGCCGAAGACGCCATTTTGTCAGAACGCAATCTCGAAGCCGCCGGCGAAATCAACATTAAAGCCAATGACATTTTTGGCGATGATGCGGTTGGCAGCATTGAAGCTAGTGCTTCCGTTTTGGCTGTCGAAGACGATGTGACACTAGTTGATGCCGAAGCCAGTGCCGCCCTTTATTTAAGCGAAGGCTGGGTTTATGCCGATATTACCGGTGCGGTTGATGTTATCGACTTGATGGGTGGCGAAGCCCCCGAAATTACGACAATTAAAACATATGTCGGTAATTTAGGAGACGCTATCGGCTACGATCCAGAAGAACCAATCGTAATGCCTTTTGAATTCGATGACATGCTTCCTTACGCCAATACAATCAGTAACATTAAAGCTACTGAGTCGAATGGCGAACTAACCGTTGTTTATACGATTACGGTTGAAGACATTGTTAATGTAATTATGAAAGTCATGCAGGATTCTGGAGATATTCCGGCCGAAGTAACAAGCGAACAAATCGCGACTTATCATTCTGAACTTCTTGCTGAAATTTCCGAAATCATCAATATCACAACCGCTAAACTCACAATTGGTGTTGGTGCTGATGGATTCCTAAGCAAACTTTATGTCGATATTGATGTCGTCGTAACGATTGCCGACGAAGAAGAAGAAGAAGTTCAGTCCTTAGTTTTACCTGGCGGCCATGAGCTTCATGAGCTGGCAGGTTTCTTACACATCGATATTGACAATATGAATCAAATCGTCGATGTTGTTTTACCCGATAATCTCAACACTTTTACAGAGATTCCGACTGAAGAAGAACCAGTAACTTAGTACTCGATAATTAGTTTTATCAGAAGATCGTCTCATTTGGGACGATCTTTTTTTATGACGCGAAAACAATTCCTCTTGATCAATAACGAAAACACATAAAAGCATCTTCATTATTTATTTTATTCTTGTTACAATACTTGTAGGAGTAATTCGGTCAGTTAACCGAATAACAATTTATGGCTCGTCCAAAAGGAAGCAATAGCAAAGGGCGGATTATCGCCGCGGTCGAAGATTTGATTGCCACAAAAGGTGTCAAAAACTTTTCTTTACGAGATGTGGCTATAAAAGCAAAGCTTTCGCCGGGAACAATTTTTTATCACTACGCAACTAAAGATGAACTAGTCTTTGATGTTATATCACGACACATTGACGGGTTAAAGGCTGAATATTTATTATGGCTTGAAAGGCATGAAAACGACTTGAAGCCCGAACGTTTTCTTGAAGTTGTTTTTCATAAAGGAGTAAAACTATTTAATCGCGCTAAAATGCACATCTTTTTAATTAATGAATGTCTCGGCGGAAACGAAACATTGAGAAACAAGTTTATTGAGAAGTATCGTGAGTGGCGCGAGACATTATTAATCGGCGTTAGAAAAGTATTTGCGAACGTCGATGATCCCGAAGCCTTTGCCTACACTCTTATGCTTATAATCGATGGCCTCGTCGTTCAAGAAATAATACATGGCGAAGCTTATGACGAAAGTCGCCTTGTCCATATCGCCAAAAAATGGGGAGGTAACAATTAGTGAAAAACCTTTTTGATAAGACTAAACAAAGGATAATTAGTCTTTATCCTCAAATCCAAGTAAGAAAAAAAGACGAATGTGTTCTTTTAGAAGGCGAACTTGAAAAATGGGAAGACGTTATTCAAGCCGGATATATGGCCGCGAAAGCAAAAAGTGAAGGTGTGATTAATAACATCAAACTTAAAAATTATATCTCTCCTGCCATGCGGGTAAGTCCTATTAAGGATAGGAAATACGACGGTTTAAAATGCGCTGTCTTAATCATTGGCGGAGGCATCGTCGGAGCATCGATTCTCCGCGAATTCAGTAAATACAATATCGATGTTTGTTTAATCGAAAAAGAAAGCGATGTCGCTTTACATGCCAGTAGTAGAAATGATAGTTGCATTCACGTAGGTATGGACTTATCAAGAAACAGCAAAAAGCATCACTATCTTCGCCGTGCTGTGAAAGTTTATAAGCAGTTGGCAAAAGACCTTGGAGTTGAATATGTTCAGCATGGGCAAACATTAGTGTTTAATAAAAGAGTCGCATATCTTGCCGCTCCGATTCTTCTTTCTCTTGCCAAGAAAAAAGGAATACAAGGAGCAAGAATTATTAAGCGAAAAGAACTGCTCAAGAAAGAACCAAATATTAGTAAAGACGCTAAATTCGCCGTCTTTTTTCCTGAAGGGGCAGTCATTTCCCCATATAATATGGTCGTTGCGCTTGCTGAAAACGCGATTGAAAACGGCGCACGGGTTCTTTTAAATACAGCGGCTCTGAGTTTCGAAATAGTAGACCACCGCATTCTTTCAATTTGTACTAATCGTGGAATTATTTATCCATCAGTGGTAGTTAATGCCGCCGGTGTCTTTTCCGATGTTGTCGCCAAAATGGCGGATGATCAGTTTTTTACAATTCACCCTCGTCGCGGCGTTGAGATAATTCTCGACAAAAAAGCAGCGCATAAATCAGTTAACAGCACCCTTTCATTTTATTCAGGGAAGGGGGATAAAAAAGCACACACAAAAGGCGGAGGAATAATTCCGACAGTCGACGGAAACATTGTCGTCGGACCAACCGCCAGCGAAACACCTGATCGCGAAAACTATGAAACAACTCAAGAAGAAATTAATGTTCTATTTGAGAAACACGGAAATACACTTCCAACGCTTTCTCGAAGCGATGTGATCACATATTTTGCTGGCATCCGTGCTTCGACTTATGAAGAGGATTTTGTCGTTCGTCGCGGCAAATGGACCAAAAATATTATTCATGCCGCTGGCATTCAATCGCCAGGCCTTACGGCTGCACCGGCAATCGCAGAAGACATCGTCAAAATCTATGAAGAGATAGCTGATAAAAAACTTTGTTTAAACAAAAACTTTAATCCTAAACGAAGAAAACAAGTGCTCGTTTGCGAATTAAACGAACAAGATAGGGACACTTTAATTAAAACAAATCCTGATTATGGACAAATAATTTGCCGTTGCGAAGAGATTTCTAAAGGTGAGATTATCGATTGTCTTAATCGTCTCCTCGAAGTTAATACCACAGACGGCATTAAAAGACGCATCAGAGCAGGAATGGGCCGCTGCCAGGGCGGATTTTGTCAGCAATTAATCGTGCAAATCATGGCACAAGAAAAAAATATTTCGCTTTGCGAAGTCAAGAAAAAAGGTAATGCCAATATCCTTCTTAACGATACCAAGGAGGTTAAGCAATGAATAGATTTGACGTCATTGTGATTGGGGCCGGACCAGCTGGCTTGGCGGCCGCCATTAAAGCCGATGAGAATGGTGCGAAAGTTCTTTTAATCGAACGTGAAGCTAAACTTGGTGGAATTTTAAAACAGTGCATTCATGATGGTTTTGGCTTAACTCGCTTTAACGAAAAACTAAGTGGACCAGAATACGCCCACCGCGAAATCGATGAACTTCATAAAACGAATGTTGTTATCAAGACGCTGACATTTGTTATGGCAATAGAAAAATTGAATAATGGATTCTTTCTCACCTTAGTTACACGTGGTGGCATTGAAAAAATCGAAGGAGCAAAACTAATTTTGGCAACTGGCTGTCGAGAACGCACACCACGGCAAATCTTCATCAGTGGAACAAACCCGGCCGGGTTAATAACGGCTGGCTCTGCGCAATATTATATAAATATCCTCGGAAAGATGCCGACAAACAAGTGCGTCATATTAGGGAGTGGAGACATCGGTCTTATCATGGCTCGCCGCATCACACTGGAAGGTGGACAAGTTCTCGGCGTTTATGAAGTTAAACCAACACCGAGCGGTTTAACGCGAAACATCGTTCAATGCTTAGATGATTTTAATATTCCTCTTTACCTTTCTCACACAGTGACCAAAGTATTTGGAAGTGACCGACTCGAGGCGGTCGAAATCGCTCAAGTTGACGAGAAGATGAATCCGATTGAAAAAACTAAACACATCGTGGCTTGTGATGCTTTAATTGTCTCGGTCGGTCTTATACCAGAAAACGAAATTGCCGAACAACTCGCCGTAAAAATCAATCCCAAAACCAAGGGACCATATGTTGATCAAACACTAATGACGCTAGTCGATAATATCTACTCATGTGGCAACGCTTTGCATGTCAGCGATCTTGCTGATTATGTATCTGAAAGCGGAGAAATTGCCGGCACTTTTGCGGCGAATAATGAACAAAAGGAACGTGATTTGCATGAGATTCAAGTTAGTCCTCGGTTAATGTACTTTGTTCCATCACATCTTGATTTTAATAGTTTTTCGCGCCAGATTATCGCTTATTTCCGTAGTAGCGAAAATTACGAAAATGCCACTCTTTGCATCGAATATGGCGGTCAGATAATTTTCAAAAAAAGATACCAGCATCTTCGTCCCCCCGAAATGGAAAGAATTACTTTTCAAATTCCTGACAATGGGAATTCAAATGAAGTCAAAGTTTCCTTGGAGCTCAACATATGAAAAAACGTTTGACCTGTATTGTCTGCCCTAATGGCTGTCAGCTTGAAATTGATACTTTATCTCATGCTGTGACAGGCAATAAATGTCCTCGAGGAGTAACTTTTGCCATTAACGAACTGACTAATCCTATACGAAGTATTACGACTACCGTTCGCACTAATCTTCCGGAATACCCTGTTATCTCGGTTCGAACTGATGGTGAAATAGCAAAAGATAAGATTGATGCTTTGATTAATCTTTTGAGGAACGTATTAATCAAGGAATATCTCCCAATTAAAACAATCATCGTTCATAATATTTTTGGAACTGACGTTAATGTTATAACAACTGCGAAAATGCAAAAAGGAGACATGCGTGTATGAGTACTAATCCATTGGTGTTGACGTTTGACTGCGGAACACAAAGCATTCGAGCCTTGCTTGTTGATAAGCAAGGAAATATTGTCGCAAAAGAACAAATATCTTTTGTACCATATTATTCTCTTCAACCCGGCTATGCCGAACAAAAACCAAGTATCTATGTTGATACCTTAAAAGAAGTGTCTCGGCGCATTCATCAGAATAACCAAGATAAAATCGAAGAAATAATCGCCGTGACAATCACGACTATTCGTGACACATGCGTTTGTGTTGATAAAGATATCAATCCACTTAGAGACATTATTATCTGGCTTGATCAACGCGAGGCGAAGTGCGAAAAACCACTGCCGCTTGTCTCGCGACTGGCATTTAAACTCGTCGGCATGAGCGAAGCTCTTGAAGACCAGAGAAAAATTACCAAAAGCAACTGGATTCAAGAAAATGAACCAGATATTTGGGCTGCCACTTACAAGTATCTAACTATCAGCGGTTATTTAACTTATCAACTCACAAAGAAACTTGTTGATTCGTCAGCTTCTCAGGTGGCGCATATTCCTTATGATTACAAAAACAATAAATGGTACGAACCATCAAATATTAAGTATGCGATTTTTAATGTCGAACCAGAAAAGTTACAAGCCATTTTGCCACCAGGATCGATTTTAGGGAATATTCCTAAAGAAGTTAGTGAAGAGTATCTCATAAAAGAAGGCCTACCGGTTATTGCTACCGCTTCGGATAAGGCATGTGAAACGCTTGGATGTGGGGTTTTGGATAATGACCTCGCTTCTTTAAGCTTTGGAACGACAGCAACAATTCAAACAACACTTAGAAAATATGTCGAGCCCCAACAATTCATGCCGGCCTATCCAGGTGCGACAATTGGCACCTGGAATCCCGAAATTCAAGTTTACCGCGGTTTTTGGATGGTGAGTTGGTTCAAGAAGGAATTCGCTGAAAAAGAAGTTGTTCAGGCCCCAAAGCTTGGCGTGTCTCCCGAAGAACTCCTCAACCGCCGGTTAAAAGAAATTCCTGCTGGCAGCGGCGGTTTAATCCTCCAACCTTATTGGGCACCATCTTTAAAGCAACCTGAAGCCAAAGGAAGCATTATTGGTTTTTCAAGCGAACATACTCGGGTCCATATTTATAAAGCAATTATCGAAGGTATTGGCTACGGATTAATGGAAGGAATGGAAAACTTAGAAAAAAGTTCAAAGCAAACCATTTCCGGATTAACTGTTTCGGGCGGAGGTTCGCAAAGCGAAGAAATCTGCCAGATTACTGCCGACATGTTTGGAAAGCCCGTTTACCGAATTCAAACCTACGAAGCTTGTGGATTAGGAAGTTCAATGGTCGCCTTTGTAAGCCTTGGTGTTTTCAAAGATTATCATGAAGCCATTAATAATATGGTTCACTACACTAAGACCTTTACGCCAAATCCGGAAGTTCATGAGGTTTATAAAAATTTGCACACACGAATTTATAAACGAATTTATAAACAGTTAAAACCGCTTTACTGGGAATTACGCTCAATTATTAAAGAAAGGAAGGATAAATAATGTCTAATAAACAATACAAGGATTTCTCTCCAAAATGGGTTGAAACATCAGCCGACCCTCGTAGTTGGCGTTCCATTTTCCGTTGGGGAGACCCCAATTACTTTAAATGGCCAAAAGAAAATCTATATAAGGTCATGAAGGAAATTTTCGATATGAAGGATGAGGATTTCCAAAAATATGACGGAAGTCTCGGCTTTGGCCATGTCGATTACAACATTCCATCTAAACTTGCGATAGAACATATCGCAGAATTTAAAAAAATTCTTGGCGATGATTTCGTGCGAATAGATAATTACTCACGATTAAGCGTTGCCTATGGCAAAACAATGCATGATGTCCTTCGTCTTCGTCAACGAATTGTCGAAAATATCCCCGAGGCTGTTCTATATCCTGACACGCGCGAACAAATCGAAAAAATTGTCGCTTATTGCGCTAATCACAAAATTCCAGTTTATGTCTATGGCGGCGGAAGCAGCGTTACACGCGGCGTGGAGTGTGTTAAAGGTGGAATCAGTCTCGATATGCGGCTTCGCTTTAACAAGGTTATCGACTTTAATGAAAAAGATCAGACAATTACCGTTCAAGCCGGTATGAGCGGACCCAAACTTGAAGAAACATTAAATAGTGCCGTTCAACTTTTTAATGCTAAGCGCGCTTACACATGTGGACACTTCCCGCAATCATTTGAATATAGTTCAGTCGGCGGTTGGGTTGTCACAAGAGGTGCAGGTCAAAACTCAACTTACTACGGCAAAATTGAAGATCTTGTTTTACAACAAAAATATGCCACTCCAATTGGAAATATCGTTACTTCGCCTTACCCACGTGAAGCGACTGGCCCGTCGCTTAATCACATAATGATGGGCAGCGAAGGCGCATTCGGAGTCTTGACGGATGTCACATTACGCGTCTTCCGTCTCACTAAAGAAAACCGTAAATCTTTTGCATTTATGTTTCATAATTGGCAAGAAGCTCAAGAAGCAACGCGTGAGATGATGCAATGTGAAGCCGGATTCGCATCCGTCTTTCGCTGTTCGGATGCCGAAGAAACTGATTTAATGATGAGACTTTATGGCGTCGATGAATCTCCACTTGCCAAATTATTTAAAGTCGGTGGTTATAAACCGATGGAAAGAAGTTTGTTTCTTGGGTGGAGTGAAGGCGAAAAAGGCTTCGCTAAAAACGTCGCCGCAAACATCAAGCGCATCGCGCGCAAGCATGGTGGAATGAATTTAACGGGCTTTGTTACTAAAGCTTGGGAGAAGGGTCGCTTTACTGATCCATATCTTCGCGACTCAATGCAAGACTTCGGTATTCTTACTGATACCCTAGAGTGTTCTGTGCTTTGGTCAAATATGAATGAGGTTTACAAAAGTGTACGTGAGTATTGCCATTCACGACCCAATACAGTAGTGACAACGCACTTATCTCATGCTTACCCGCAAGGAGCGAATCTCTACTTCATTTTCATCACGAGAATGAATAATATCAATGACTACATTTCCTATCACAGCGGTATCCTTGATGCGATTCAAAAATCCGGGGCCTCGATGTCACATCATCATGGCATTGGTAAAATGTTTGGCCCATGGCTTGAAGGTTCATTAGGCAAAACTGAATATTCAGTTCTCAAAACTCTTAAGCATCATTTTGATCCCGACAATATCATGAATCCAGGTGGCACACTCGGCTTTGATATACCCGAAGCAAAGAAGCGTTTTCTAAAAAAATAAATAGATATTCCATCAAAAAAGCCTTAAATCGGCTTTTTTCTTTGCAAACAAGTTTCTTTAAAAAATGCTATAGAGGATAAAAATGTAAGCCATTAGCGAGGCTACAAGTGAAACAACCGTAATCTGAGTATTGATTGATGGTCCAGCCGTGTCTTTAAATGGGTCACCAACCGTATCTCCCGTGACTGCTGCTTTATGAGCAAAACTGCCCTTGCCACCATGGTGTCCTGATTCAATATATTTTTTCGTGTTATCCCATAGACCACCGGAGTTTGACATAAAGAGAGCGAGTAATAGACCAACAACGATATTGCCAACGAGGAATCCTCCAATCGCCCTGACACCGCCGATAAAGCCGACGGCAATCGTAATGAGAATAGCAAACAAGCCTGCAACGACAAGTTCTTTTAATGCGCCTTTAGTGGCGATGTCAATACACTTATCATATTCAGGTTCAACGCCAGCTTGTCCCTCTTTTAACCCAGGGATGTCATTGAACTGACGATGGATTTCTTTTATCATTCGTTGCGCGTTGCGATTAACACCAAGCATGAGTAGGGCTGAAAAAACCGCCGGGACCGCCGCTCCTACCAATAAACCAAAGAAGATGACTGGATCCATCACATCGAATCCAGTTAATCCGGCGCCTAACGCATTAGCCTCAGACATAAAGGCACCTAGAAGGGCAATAACCGTCAAGCCAGCCGCCCCAATAGCGAAACCTTTAGTAACGGCCTTAACAGTATTACCGGCACTGTCAAGACGGTCAGTAATTTCGAGAGCTTCTTCGCCGAGATTACCCATCTCGACAAGACCTCGTGCGTTATCAACAATTGGTCCATAGGCATCGTTTGAAATAATCATGCCCACAATGGAAAGCATCCCAACAGCTGCCATTGAGATTCCAAACATACCAGCAGTTGCTGGCATCGTCGAAGAAATATTCATCGTTAATAAATAAGAGCCTAAGGCAGATATACCAATTCCGACCATCGCCGGAAAGACGCTTAAGAAGCCATACGAAATACCAGAAAGAATAGTGAAGGCCGGCCCAGTTTCCGAAGCTATTGCAACCATATGCACAGGCTTACGACTATCATCAGTAAAGTAATCCGTTGCAAGACCGATAACAACGCCAACAAGCAGTCCAAGTACCGTTGAACCCCATATAAACCAGTAAACGTGTCCAGTACCGATATCAAAAACAAAGTCAAAGAGAACAGTAATTACTGCCGTAAAAATGAAATAGATAGCAGTCGTAATATAAGTACTGCTGTTAAGCGCTCTTGTAGGATTCCCGTGTTTGCCAATATTGGCAGTTGACACACCAATTATCGAAGATAATAACCCCGCGGTTGCAAATAGAAATACGAGGGGAATGAATTTCGGATCTAAAGCAATAGCTAATACTAGTGCAGCTGATAAAGACGCGACATTTGAGTCAAATAAATCAGCCCCCATGCCAGCGACATCACCGACATTATCGCCAACATTATCGGCGATGACGGCAGGATTACGCGGATCATCCTCAGGAATGCCCAATTCGACTTTGCCAACAAGATCAGCGCTGATGTCAGCGGTTTTAGTAAAGATACCACCGCCGGCTTTTGCAAACAGGGCTAACGAGCTGGCGCCAAAACTGAAACCGATTAAGACTCTAGCGTTTCCCGTCCAACTATAAGTAGCCCAGAATACAAGAGTAACGCCCAATAAGCAACTGGCCACAACAGCCATGCCCATAACAGCGCCACCTCGGAATCCGGCCATAAATGAAGGTTTAATGCCTCTTGTTGCCGCTTCGGCGGATTTCACATTGGCAATCGTCGCGATATCAATGCCGATTTTACCAGCAATGCCAGAAAAAACGGTTCCGACTAAATATGAAATGCCCATTGCTAAGTTGGGTAATGCACGATGAATATTTACTTCATCACCAACTTGCCAGATTGGTTTGGGTAAGAAAAGAAGGATAAAAACGAAGAGAATGCCAGCGAAAACCGCCAAAATCGTATACTCCCGCTTCAAAAAAGTATTAGCTCCGCGTTTAATAAGATTCGAAACATATTCAATTTTTTGATTATCAGATTCAAGTTTTTTAACCCATAGTGCCATCCAAATGGCGACGCCTATGGCGAGCAAAGAGACAGCTAAGGCAATAACATAAGCCCACATTTCATTTGACATATTAAGCTCCTTATAATGCTTGTTCGCGCAATACTAATTATAAGACAAACACCAAGAAGGGCGAATAGGTCATTTTTCAATATTCGTAATAATTCATATTTTTTTAATAATAATTTAAACAATTTTGAACACAGAAGGTAAAATAGTTTGTAAAGGAAAAGTCACCAATGAATGATCTAACAAATTTTCTTAGAATTCCTCTCGCCCATCGTGGACTTTACGATAATAAGTACGATGAAAATAGTCTCGGCGCATTTAAAGCCGCTGTTGAGCGTGGTTATGGAATTGAACTTGACGTCCATTTTACAAAAGACGGAACTCTCGCTGTTGTCCATGATAACGATTTGACACGGGTCGCCAAATTGTCTCGACGCGTCAGCGAAATGACAAAAGAAGAATTAGCAAATACGTCACTTGTGCATTCTAAAGAAAGAATTCCTACTCTCGATGAAGTTCTCGAAGTAGTAGATGGCAAAGTTCCTTTGCTGATAGAAATAAAGGTTGACGGGTCATTTAATGAAAGATTACCAGAGGCGATTATGACGTTATTAGATAATTACCCAGACACAAATAATATCGCCATTGAATCATTTAATCCTTACGCCATCCGCTGGCTTAATAAAAAGTACCCCAAGAAGTATCCTTATGGGCAACTAATTTCTCATGAGCTGGGAGGAATAGGAAAATTTGCGAGATGGATGTTTAAAACATTAAATATCCGTTTTATCTCAAAACCATCGTTTATCGCTTTTGACGTAAACTTTTTGCCAAACAAGAAACTTCGTCGCTTGTGTAAGCGGGGAAAGGCCGTTATTTCTTGGACAATTGATAATGAGGAAAAAAGGGTTTTAGCCCTCAAAGAAACGTCAAATTATATTTTTGAAGTAATAAGGCCGTAAATCGCCTTTTTTCTTCTACATCTTAGTTGACTTTATGTTAATATTTTATTTAGATATGTGCTAACACACGGGGAGAAATTCATGAAACTAAACGTTAAGCGAACGTTTTTGGTGGGTTTGGCCTTTTTACTCATCAGTATGTTTTGGCAAATTTATGATGGCGTGATGTCCATTATTCTTGTCAACAATTTCGGTCTTAACCAGACTTGGTCTGGTCTTTTGCTGGCCTTAGATAATTTATTGGCCCTTATCTTCTTACCTTTATTTGGCGCTTGGTCAGATAAGACCACATCCAAAATGGGCAAGAGAAAGCCCTACGTTCTTATCGGTACGATAATTGCAGCAATTGTCTTCGTTTCACTCGCGGTTATTGATTTCTATCAGTTTACCGCGGTACGCGCTGAAGGAATATCGGCGATGCTTCCGATTCTTGAGGGTACGAAAACAGTTGGATATTATTTCGAGGTCAATGGTATAACACATACCTTTATTGAACTCGCTAATAGTGATTTCACATTTATTACTGAGGTAGCCGACAAAGTTGCTGAAGTACGTGCTGATTACATTTTTAAAAATATCACTCAGGCCAACTGGGCATATTTAGGATCATTTATTGGCATTCTTTTCGTCGTTTTACTGGCCATGTGCTCATTTAGAACACCGGCCGTTTCGTTGATGCCTGACGTAACTATTAAACCACTTCGCTCAAAGGCTAACGCCATTATTAATGCCATGGGTACAATTGGGGGAGCTGTTTCGCTTGTCTTAATCATGGTTGTTGGCACTGTAAAAGTTGCCAATTATGACACGTTCAACTATCTAGTTTTATTTGGCATTGTCTCTGGGCTGATGCTCGCCTTGTTGGCAGTGTTTATGTTCTTGGTTAAAGAAGTTAAATGGGCTGATGAAATGCGCCGCCAATCACTTCGTCTTGGTCTTGAAACCGAAGAAGAAGGAAAGATTGCCAAAGGCAGTAAGGGAGAAAAAATGTCTCCAGCTGTCAAACGTAGCTTCATATTAATTCTTCTTTCTGTCTTCCTTTGGTTCTTTGCTTATAACGCAGCCTCGAGCAAATTATCGCTTTATGCCCAAAATATCTTACAAATCGAAAACTATACTTTCCCAGCCATGGTGGGTTTTGCTGCTGCGTTAATCGCCTTCTATCCAATCGGCATTATTTCAACTAAGTTTGGAAGAAAAAATACAATAATGGTCGGCATCGGCGTCCTTATTATCGGCTTCGCGCTCGCCTTCCTCGGCAGTATCGATTTATCACTTGGTTGGATTATCTACGTTGCAATGGTTGTTGTCGGCTTCGGTTGGGCGGCTATTAATGTTAATTCTTATCCAATGGTTGTCGAGATGTCTAAGGGTCCTAATGTCGGAGTGTTTACAGGTTATTATTATGCCGCCAGCATGACTGCTCAAGCCGTAACTCCTGTCATTTCTGGTATTTTGATGGATAAGTGGGGCATGACGCTAACGCTCTTCCCATACGCTATCTTTTTCTCAATCGCTGCAATCGTCACAATGTTCTTCGTCAAGCATGGTGAACCAAAGCGCATTGATCCTCAAGAAGTACAAACAACTGCTGAATAACTTGTTCTAGGATATTCAAAACCCACGATGGCTTCGTGGGTTTTTCTTTTTTAACTTGTTAATCTTATACTGATAAAACGATTGATAAAACGTATGAGGCAATAATCACAAGACTTAAGGGAATAAAGACTAGCGCCCACTTTTTGGATCTCATTTTTTGTTTGCGGGTTTTAATAATAACCCAAGCTGCCAAGGCCACCCAAGAAAGAGCAAGAAACCCTAATAAAATTCCAATTTCAAGAGTGTGCTCATGGTAATTATAAATTGAACCATTCACTGTTAAGACGTCGGATAAAGCTAAGATTGAGAAATTGAAAACAGCACTTCCTAAAATGTTGCCGAGACTGGCATCAAAATTCTTTTTCGATACAAGAGTCATGCTCGTTACGAATTCAGGCAAGGATGTCGCGACTCCTAAGAAGATCGCACCACCGATCGCTTTACCGATATGAAGGTCATTGGATATCGCATCGCCAGCATAAGCAATTCCCATACTCGCGCCAATTAGTAAAACCGCAAAGAAAATAAAGCGGATAATGATTTGTTTAATTGTCAATTTGGAATTATCTTCTTTAACTTCGTGGTGTTCATCTTTTTCACTTGGGTGAAAACGAAGCAAGAGAACATAAACGACAAGAATGATAATGCTAATTAAATTCAAGTAGCCAAAGCGGATGGTTCCGTGGCCGAGATGGATGCTAAAGATGATTTGAGCTTCGGGAAAGAATACGGCAAAGGCCGCCATTGCATAAAAAGCCCCGGCAATAACAATCTGCCATAAATGAAATTTGGCGATTCGCGCTTCCTTGAAATTGCTGAAGAATATAATCGTGGCAATGGCAATAATCATCATGTTAAACAAATTGGAACCGAGAATATTGCCCATGACGAGTTCTGGCTCGCCAACAACAAAAATAGCGGAAATAGAAGAAAAAAGTTCAGGAATAGTTGTCACCGACGTCAGTAAAATCGCGCCGAGAAATGCTCCTGAAATTTTTGTCTTTCGATCAAGAAGATCGACTAGATGGCCAAGTTGTACCGAAAGGAAAACAACTGCAACTAATAATACAAAGTATAACGGATAAATCCACCACATAGTCTTCTCCTTTCAAAAAATTCTGTAATGCGAATTTATCACAAAAAGTAGTTGATTGTAAATATATATGATATTTTTTATATAAAAAACATCACTACCCTTCATCAATAGATATTTAATATAATATTATTACGACGAGGACAAAGTAATGACAAAGAAAGTGCCTGAATTAACTCCTTTCCAACGAAAAGTGATTTTTGAAAACGCAACTGAGCCGCCTTTTGATAACGATTATTGGGACAATCACCGAGAAGGAATCTATGTCGATGCCATTAATGGCACGCCTCTTTTTGCTTCTTATGATAAATTCGATTCCGGAACTGGCTGGCCGAGCTTTACCAAACCTTTACAAGAGGGCCTTCTCGTAAACGTCGATGATTACTCGCTTCCGCGTCACCGCATTGAAGTACGAACGAAGACGAGCGATATCCATCTTGGTCATGTTTTCGCCGACGGTCCAAAAAAGGACGGCGGTCTCCGCTATTGCATTAACTCCGCGGCCTTACGTTTTATTCCCAAAGAGGATTTAGAAGAAGAAGGCTACAAAGAAATTTGGAAGAAGAAATAATTTTTTTATATTACTAATTAATTTATTGCTAAGGGCCCATCTCGAACATAAAATAAGAAAAGAGGGCCTTTTCTTTAGAGAAATAAATGGCTAGTATCAAAAAAATCCGCGACAACGAGAAACGGCGTCAAATGATAGCTAAATGGCTAGCTTCTTTTGCGGTTACGGCCGCTGTCGTCGTAACAGTAATTGTTGAAAGCCAGAAACCCGTTTCGGCAGAATTTTTAAGCATAAAAACCATCGAAAACGAAATTATATACAGGGTCAACGTTGAGGACCCTGACGGTCGTATCGCCGAAGATAGTCTTCTCCTTGAAGTTAAAGGAAGTCGCGAGAAATATTCTGCGCCTCTTGAGGTTGGAGACAATGTGGGATCTCAAATCGTCTTTGGCAGCATCGGTTTTTATGATTTAAGCGTCTCGGCCAATCTTGGTTTTGGCCGCGAAACTCTAACTTCCGAAAAAGTTGAAATTACCGGTTCACTTGCCGGCATAATCTTAGACGTAGAGTTAGATCCGGAAACGGTTTTAGAAGAGGCACCAGAAGCATTAACTTACTTTGTAAGTACTAAGTATTTCGATCCCAATCAAGAGTTTGAAAGCGTCTTGTTGGAATATGCCTATATCTACGATTCTGAGACGCCCATGCCCGAGCGTTACGATCCAAATGAACTTTACTATGAAGCGGTTTTGATTGAGAGTTCAGAAGCAACAACCATCTTAGAAAATATCTCAAACTATAATAGTAAAATCCATCTGCGTCTTACCGTATATTTACTTGGCAGCGAGACGCCAATTGTTCTTGATGAATACGAATTCACCACACCTTTCCGTTTCTTGGGCTCGCTTTATGTTCAGGATGTCGGAGCAGAGTATGCGCTTTTCAGTGTTTATATCGAGGGGAATTTTGACCTCGAAATTAGTGTATGGGTCGATGTTTATCATCTCGATCATTTACTCACTTCTATTTCTGTAAATTTAGATGATGAGGACAGTCAATATAGCGAAATAACCGCCCGCGTTGATCATTTGATGCCCAACACTCCGCATTCCGCCGTTTTGCGGTGCGAATATATTGATCCGGTAACGCTTGAAGAAAAGAAGGTCGATATTCCAGAGGTCACATTTGCGACTTCGCAAATGTATTACTGGGAACTCACTACATTTATTGATAATGGTTCATATTTTGACGTCGTAGTTACGACAAACGACCCCTTCAATATAATTGAATCGGTAACTTGTTATATTACCGGCATGGACGAAAGTGGCGTTTATGTCAATTCGTATTATTATTCGTTGCAGCCACAAACCATTGAAAACATGGTTGTCTATAGCGGCACCATCGATAAGCCTTTAGAACCCCATTACGATCTAGAACTATCGCTTAACAAGATTATTAATCAATCTTATTATTCAGAGATAATTCACACACATAGTGTGTAGTTATAAATTTTTCAAGAAAAGGTGAAAATTATGGAAAAAGAAAGAAAAGTCGTAAAGAAAAAAATGAAGAAAGGGATGGTGAGGATGATTGTTGTTTTGTCTTTGATTGGCGTCGTTATTACTTTCGCCGTCATCTTTGGCGCCGTGCCCGCTCTCTCCACCACGCCATTTGGGGTGTTTGTTAACAATACAGTTGGCAAATTCTTTAATGTCGCTGATTTATTCGTCAATAATGGCATGGCTTTATTAGAAACGGTTGTTATTATCTTCTTTGTCTGGGCCCTTAACGAGATTGTTAAGATCATAATTGATTTACTCGTCAAACGCCTTCCGAGAAAATCAACTGTTTGGATTATTATTCGAAGCATCTTTAAATATGGTAGCGTCATCGTTGGCGTCTTCCTTGTTTTAAGCGCTTGGGGCGTCCAAACTCCAACTCTCCTTGCCGGTGCCGGAATCTTGGGCTTAGCTCTTAGCTTTGGTGCTCAAAGTCTCATCGAAGACGTTATTGCTGGCTTGTTTATTATCTTTGAAAAGCAATTCCAAGTCGGAGACATTATTCAGGCTCATGGCTTCCGTGGTAAGGTGTCGGAAATCGGCGTGCGTACCACAACTCTTATCGACATTAATGGTGATGTTTTGATTATTAATAATTCAGACTTAAGACAAACGATTAACACATCAGCGAACCTATCACCCGCGATTTGTGATGTGTCAGTTGCTTATAACGAGGATCTCGAACGTGTCGAGAAAGTTATTCTCGATAATATCGAGACCTTGAAAGAAAAGATTCCCGACATAGTTGAAGGACCTTACTATCGTGGCGTGCAGTCGCTTTCTGATTCTGCAGTTGTCATTCGCATATATGCCCGAACTGATGAACTCAATAAATATCAAGTAACCCGTGATTTGAATAAAGAAATGAAACTGCTATTTGACCGTAACGGCATTCAAATTCCATTTAATCAAATCGTTGTTCATTACGAAGACAAAAAAGAATAAGTTAACGCTTACTAATTTTCTTTCGTTCCTCAGCCCCGTTCGTCGGGGCTTTTATATTATGATTTAATATCGAGTTCAACTAATCTATTTTTTAACAAATCCATCAATATTGACCCGATTGGAGCGGTCGTCAAGATTGCAACAACGGCAATTGATAAAATCAGCTGACCAGAAGCCAGTCCGAGGGCAAGGGGAATTCCTCCAATCGCTGCTTGAACAGTAGCCTTTGGCATATAAGATATTCCTGCATATATTTTTTCTTTCAAAGAAAACTTGGTCTTAATAAGCGATAACATCACTCCACCAAATCGAACAACAAGAGCGCACGCTATCAAAGCGACGGCCAAACCAAAATTTAGGAAAAAGAACGAAATGTCAACTGAAGCACCAACCATCACAAACAGAATAATTTCCGCTATTACCCAAAGTTTATTGAACTTGCCGGAAATCCGTTTGGCTAGCAAATCATATCGGGATGAAATTGTAATTCCGGTCGCAAGAATTGCTAAAAAACCGGAAAAAGCAACATAGGGTTCAATCGTTTTTTCTATGACAATATAGCCAAAAGAAATCGCAAGAATAATCAAAACTTTTACCGTATCACGCATGTGAATCTTTTTGAAAATTAGAACCAACAGGAATCCAAGCAAGACACCTAAACCTACTCCCAGCACAAACGAAATGGGAATATCGAGTAACGAAATCGCCGTAAATTCTCCAGTTGAAGCCAAAGATAGAAAGGTCGTAAAGAGAACAATGACAAAAATGTCATCCACGCTTGCTCCAGCTAAAATTAGCTGTGGCAGTCCTTTGCGAACGCCTCTTCCTTCCTCCATCATCTTTATCATTCTCGGCACAATAACTGCCGGCGAAACGGCAGCTAGAACGCTGCCAAGTAGCAAGGCATCAATAAAACTTATATCAAAAAGTATTGGTGCAAGAAACGCGATAGCGATAAGCTCGACAAGGGCTGGAAGAAAACACATAAGTATCCCTGGCAATCCCAATTTCTTGAGGTCCTTTAGATTAAGCATTAACCCGGCTCTAAAAAGGATAATGACCATGGCGACTTGACGAAGTTCGCTCGAAATATTCAAAACGCTAGCATCAATTAAATTCAAAACATAAGGACCGAGAACAATTCCAGTAATTAAATACGCAATAAGAGAGGGAAGACGTATCATTTTTAGCAAAAACGAAAGTGATAATCCGACTAGAATAATAAGACATATGCTAATCAACATGATGGTTTCCTCCAAAAATAAAAAGCCGATGAAATAATTGTCGTTAAGACGTCATCAGCTTTTTTAAAGCGGTTCTGGTTTCCCAAGGGAGAACATCATTCCCTTCGTTAAAGATTAGACTTTCTAATGACTTAAGTCAATATCCTTTGGTTTATATTTGTTTGGCAATTTTTAGCGCTGAGCCAATTGCCCATTTAAGATTATACCCACCACAAGGACCATCGACATCGACAACTTCTCCAGCGAAGAAAACGTTTTTTTCAATTTTCGATGAGAGATCACCATTAAGATTGTCAATTGCAATGCCACCAATCGTCACTTGTGAAAAATTGAAATCATAATGGTCAATATAAGTAAAAGGTATCGCGACTGAAAAGGCGGCAATCTGTTGGCATTCTTCGTAAGAAAGGTCATGATTCGCGACGATATTTACGTTTTTATAAATGTATGAAGCAATCTCGTTTCCAACAAAGGAAAGAAGAGGGCTTTGATTCTTTTTAGAAATTTCAAAAACCTGCTTTGCCGTTATAACTTTGTTATGTTGGTCTAAAACTGCCAGATAGATGGTCGCCTTCTTTGTTTTCTTGCGAACGATTAAAGACGCCAAATCCATAATCACAATTCCGGAGAGGCCATCTTTTTTAAACATGACTTCGCCATATTCTTCGCTAATAAATTTCCCGTCGATAAAAAGGCTTGCTGTTGTATGAAAACGCTGCCCAAATAATGATTTAACATCTTCTTGGACGCGAATCGGACATAGACCTGGAGAGAGAGTGTTAACTCGATAGCCGTGTTTTTCAAAAACGCTAAAGAGGCTACCATCACTTCCAAGATTTGGATTCGATCGACCACCATTGGCAAAAATAACTTTATCGACGACTGTTTGATATTTATCAAAACTTAACTTAACTTTCTTATCAACTACTACATAATCAAGTAGTTGAATACTAACAATAATGTTGACACCGATAAGACGAGCTCTCTGTTCTAAAATAGCTACCACATTACTAGCTGATTCACTGATGGGATAAAGTCCGCTTCCATACATTACTTTTGTTGGCAAACCAAGTTCAAAAAGTGCTTCTTCCTGGTTATAGTCTTTTAAGACGTCGGCAACAAACTGAGAATTGGAAAAACCCTCAAATGAATCATCTAAATTGCCAATATTACATTTGCCATTTCCCGTCGCTTTGATTTTCTTACCGACAGCGTCCATGCGATCAAAGAGAAACACTTCATCGTGAGGATATTTTTCTTTAATTTTTATAGCGGCAATGAGGCCTGAGGCACCCGCACCGATTATTGCAAACTTCATATTCATGATTTTACCATACGCGTCAAAAATTGACTTTGAGTAATTAATGTTTCGATCTGCTTTTTTTCAAATTCTTATACAAATTTGCCAATCCGCCTTTGGCGGTTTCACGATAGGCTTTCTTCATATCTTTGCCAGTTTTTAACATTGTCTTGACGACAGAATCAAATGATATTGCATGTGTGCCGGCAATATACTTAGCAAGTAGAGTCGCAGTAATAGCTTTCGAGGCCGCGACGGCATTTCGCTCAATGCACGGAATCTGGACATAACCGCCAATCGGGTCGCAAGTTAAGCCAAGGTTGTGTTCAAGATCTATTTCGGCCGCTGATTCGATTTGATTGAGGTCTAACTGCAGTAATTCGGCATAAGCTGCGGCCGCCATCGAGCAGGCGGTGCCAATTTCAGCTTGGCAACCGGCTTCAGCGCCGCTAATTGAAGCATTATGCTTAACAATGTTGCCAATTAAGGCCGCAGTCGCGAGAGCTTGCAAAACTTCTTGATCTGAATGTTTGTATTGTTCGGACATGTATTTTAAAAGAGCAGGCATCGTCCCGGCAGATCCGCATGTCGGAGCCGTCACCACAATACCGCCGCTGGCGTTTTCTTCGCCAGTCGCAAAGGCATAAGCGCTCATTAAACGATAAGAGCGAGCCGCTAGTGTTTCACTTTCATCAAATACGTTGTAAAGGTCACCAGCACGACGATAAATTTTTAAAGAGCCAGGCAAAAAACCGCGGTTGTTAAGACCATTATCGATCGTTAATTTCATCTGTTTCCAGACTTTCTTTAGAAAATCCCAGATTTCCGGCCCTTCGCGATTAGCGACATAATCATAAAAGCGCCATTTATTGGCAAGACAAAGTCTTTTTATTTCATCGAATGATTTTTCTGCATATACTTCACCAACCTCAAAAAAAGTTTCGCTATCAATCGATATAGCACCGCCACCCAACGATAATATCCGGTGTTTGACTTCCTCTCGTTCATTAAAATGAACGATAATATCAAATGTATTCGCATGTGCCACTTTGCTTTTATAGTCGAAAACGACTGTGCACGGTCTTGGGGCAAGCGTATTTATAATTGCTTTGTCAGTTAAGTGCCCACGGCCGGTAAAAGCAAGCGAACCGTATAAAACGACATCATATGAGATCGCTTCTGGATATTTGTTACGAATGAAAGCCGCCGCCTTCTGTGGTCCCATTGTGTGAGAACTCGAAGGTCCTTGTCCGATTCGATATAATTCGCGAATGCTTTTCATGTTTGTGTTAGGCTCTTAAACCTTACTAATTATTACCCATCTCGCTAATTAAAACTACATTGAAAGGGCATACATATAATTAGATAATTATTGTTTGAGAAGAGAGTCAATCCCTTCATCAGTTAAAAGTTGTGAAATATCATCAAAATTATTGAAATTACAACGCGTAAGTTTTTCAAAAATGCGACTAAAGATTTCGTCTATTGGATTTTTAACTTTTTGATAATCGGTGAACGTATAACCTTCGAGGGCTTCCTCAAAAATAGTGATGATGACACGGCGCATCATTGCTATTAAGGATTTTTCAATCCAGTAGCTAAATCGAGTGGCTGGAAATTCTTTTTCCTTCTCCTTAAACTTAACAAAGAGTGGCAAACCGTCATCAACACTTTGCCAAATATCGATGAAAACATAATCGGGGTTTGAGTTGGCGAGACACTCATTAAAATTTAAAAGGGCATCAGCCTGAACGACAGTTATTTTTTCGTT
>Ga0172377_10000924_pt1 | contig 28923 bp, 19 predicted proteins | sample Pumphouse3metaG_FD_119749 | JGI IMG/M metagenome (GOLD analysis project Ga0172377, IMG submission 119749) | Leachate microbial communities from a municipal landfill in Southern Ontario, Canada - Pumphouse #3 metaG | ecosystem: Engineered > Solid waste > Landfill > Unclassified | place: Canada... | reverse complement strand
GTAGTATGGGGTAGATTTATGGGAGTGGTTTGAATCATAGCGGTACTTGCTTCTGTAATAGAAGAATAAATATGTAACGCAGTCATTCCAATGACAGCGCTTCCTAATAATGAGGCTTCAGTTTGCGTTGGAAGTTTTTTTTGCTGTGGAAAGAGTGCACTGGCAGTTTCTTGAACCACTTTTTCACGGCATGCCAGTGCCTGCAAGCTGAGTTCGGTTTTTTTACCGAGATTCTTTTCTAATAGATCGGCGCATATACGCAGTGGACAAAGGGTCCCGAAAATTGCACCTCGACAGAGAGCCGCATCGGTGTGGGATGCGTTCAATCCGCGCCAGCCACCATTGGAATGGTAGTCCATAGAAGGCGCCCCACGCCCCAGAATATAGGGGAAAAAAAGTGGTAAGTCTGCGGTGAGTTCTTTTTGCGCCGCTAAGTCAAAAAAATCTCGGATGGTAATGTGATATTTTTTGGCGAGCCAGTCAAAACAGAATCCTCCTGCTGGAACGGAACCTAAATAGAGCTCTAAGGCTGGATCGGCATGGGAAAAGAGAAAAAGCTTCCCAGCAATTTTTTTGCCCTGACCATGAAGCCCGGCAGCGAGAAGCTGACCGGATGTGCCGAGCGTTAAAGAAAGTGTGTTTGAATCGACGCCACTTCCGACGGCAGCGCTAGCAAGATCACCGCAGCCCATAATAACGGGTGTGCCGGTGAGCAGCCCCGTTTGGGTGGATGCTTGCGAATGGATGGTCCCGCAGATCGCGGTGGATAAAATGATCTCCGGCATTTTATCTTCTGAAATGCCGCATTGTTGCAAAAAATCAGAATGATATTGCTGGGTAGTTGCATTCATCATTAGCGTGCCGGATGCGTCGCTGGGATCGGTATGCAGGCGACCGGTGAGGCGATAGGCGATATAGTCTTTGCTTTGCAGAAAACAAATGGAACGATGGTAAAGTTCCGGTGTTTCGGCCTTCATTTGCAGCATCTTCGGCAGTGTGAATATCGGGATGGCGGGATTTCCGAATTCTCTAAGAAAGAACTCCTTCCCAAATTCTTGATTCAGGCGGTTTGCATAAGTTTCGGCGTGATTGTCACTCCAAAGACGTGCTGGTGCTACGCAGTTTCCGTCTTTATCAATACCGAGAAGGGCGTGCATGTTTCCGGTAATAATGACAGCTTCCAGTTGTTTCAGGAGGCTTTTGGAAATGTTTTGTAAAAGTTCACAGAGAATTTGAAACCACGCCTCGGCATCCTGTCGGTCTGGAGAAGCGGTGCGCGGTAGGAAACGACTTTGCAGAGAGGACATTTTGCCCGTTTCAGAAAAAAGGGCGCATTTTATTCGGCTTGTGCCGATGTCAATGGATAGAATTTTTGTCATTGCTGCTTTTTTACAATTGTATTTTGTTTTATTTTAGGAGATTACCAAAAAATATCTCACGTTTACGGGAGCATAAAGTTGTTTCTTAGGGTTTTGTTTTTCATCATGGATTCGTTGTGAGTCAGTCCGCCGGGTGTATTGGAGCTTTGAAATACTGGTGGTGTTAGACCTTTCGCAATTATTTTTTCAATTGTCATCGCAGAAATAGTATGCATGAGAAAAGAACCGGCTATGGTGGATAGTGGTCCCATTTGATAGGAACCGATGTTGAGAGATGTATCACCGCATGGCACATGATTGTTTATTAGTAGCGCGCGATCTTCAAGAGCCCAGACATTGGCATATTTGGAATGATTGCCGCGTTGGTTCTGATAATTTTTCGAAGAAAGAATAATGACGTCGGCGCCGCGCTGTAATGCGCAGTCTGCAACTGCAACAGGTGCGCCATTTTTTCCTGAAGTGGAAAGGATTACCAGTACATCGCCTTTTGTCATTTGAGAACACTGAATGATAGCGCAGCCGATTTCTTCGCTGTGTTCTACGGCGCTGGTGAGCAGCCCGGGGGTGGTTGCAATACTCATTCCGGGACCGAAAAGGGGGCGCCAGAATGCTGGCGCACCGGCGCGATAAAAGACATCCTCAGTGAGAATCCCTGAATGCGTGCAGCCGAATGCATAAATGGTGTGTTTGGTTTCGTAGGCATCGGCAATTTTTTCAGCGGCGCATTCTAATTTTTCTTTTTCTGTTTGCAGGTCCTGTAATATTTTTTGGACTTGCTTGTTATATTCTTCCATAATATGATTCATGATTTACTCCTGGATATTTGCTTTTTCCCGGTAGTATTGTGTACCGTATTTTTCGATATCGGCAGTTAAAATAAAGCCATTTCCTGAGAAAGGTTTTTCTTTTTCAGCGGCGAGTTGATGGAATGCACGGCGTACGGAATTATCGGCTGGGAAATCGTTGATGTTGCCGTTATCGTGTCCAAAGATAAAAAACAATCCATCCGTGCCTTTTGTAAATATTGGAATACAAGAATAGAGATTCCTCTGAAAATCGCTTAGATTTGAATTTGGAAGAAAGCGCTGCCAGTACGGATTCAGGATCCAAGAACAGCAGGTGAACAATTTTATGGGGTTGTTAAAGTGCTTTGCGAAAAATTCTTTTGCTTCTAACAGAGAACTTTTGATTGCATCGGGAGTCATTTTTCCGCCGCCTGGAATGTGTATTGATGGTACGATGTCATCCGGCTGAAGCAAGGGCATGTATTCTTGTAATGAGATCGTTTTTTTGATATTCGGATGATACTGCCCGTTCGGAGTAATGGGATAGCCCGTTACGCTGTCTCCAGAGACTTTCAATGTACTGTGAAAATAATTTTCTTTTTGATCTTTCTCATTCATGATTATTTTTTGATTATGAAGAATCCAACCATCCTGACAAAATGCGATGGGGCGTTTTGTCTTTTTGTGAAGGTAAATAGCTGGGAGCCATTCTTGTGCCGTTCCTCGTAAATATTCAAGGCGCCCGATGGAAAATAATTCACAATTAAGATAGTTTCTTATCCATCTTGTTTGTTGCAAGTTATGTCCTGGAAGGCCATGATGTCCGGATGCATAAATTTGAGATGTCCCTGAAATCCAAAGTAGAATTTTGGGGATAAATTCTTCTTGAAAGCCGTGTTTTATGTAGTTTTTTTGAATGAGAGGCAGGGGGCTTGTCGCGATCATATATTGAAAAACGCCTGCATTGTCCCCTAATAATTTTTCAGCAAGAGGAATTTCTCGGTTCGGAAGAGGGGAATCTGCTAAGAAAATTCCGTCATGCAGAATCCACGCATAGATCTGGGCTGCCTCGGATGTCTTAACAAATTGCGCGACTTGTTTTATGCGCTCGCGCAATTCCGATGATGTCTCTTTTATAAAATAGGCCTCTTGAAAATCAATCGTCATGAACTTCGGATAAAGATTGACGTATTTTAGGCTTACGCGTTGGTAGTAAGGGGCAAGAATATCCCTCATTCTTTGGTTAAAACCGAGCTCGAAACAAAGCTGTGACAAGGATAACATTCTAGACCCCTTTTTTTATATGTTATTGCTTTCGCGATTCATAAACTAAAATTGGGTTGGCTTTTTTATGAGCTGCAGAAATTCATTTCTAGTCGCCTCGGAGTCATGGAAACTGCCGAGCATGGCGGATGTCTGCATAATGGAGTTTTGCTTTTCAACGCCGCGCATCATCATGCATAAGTGTTTGCATTCCATGACTACTCCGACGCCCTCAGCCGATATTTTGTCTTTGATATAACGAGCGATTTGCTGGGTGAGGCGTTCCTGAATTTGTAGCCGGCTGGCAAAACAGTCTACCAGACGCGCTAACTTGCTGACCCCAAAAATCTTTCCTTGGGAAATATAGCCGATGTGACAGCGGCCGTAAAAAGGCAGCATGTGATGCTCGCAGAGGCTGTAAATTTCGATGTCGCGAACGATGACCATATGATTGCAACTCTCATTAAAAATGGCATCGCCTACGACTTCATCGGGATTTAGTTTATAGCCGCGCAGGAGAAATTGCATACTTTTTTCTACGCGTTCGGGCGTTTTTATCAGCCCCTCGCGGTTCGGATCTTCACCGCTTCGTATTAGAATTTCCTTAATCAGACTTGCTATTTCCATTTGATTTTATTTCCAATTGTCATTTATAAATATTGTGGGTGGAATGGATTTCTTAAAAGAAAAAAAAGTATCCCGTCTTTTTATAATATAAGATAGGATACTCTTTTTTTAATTTAATAACTTGTGTTTTTACAAATTATTTTTCAGCTTTTAGTGCGGCTTGTGCTGCAGCTACGCGAGCTACTGGTACCCGGAAAGGAGAGCAGCTTACATAGGTCATGCCGACGCTATAGAAAAATTCAACTGAAGCGGGATCGCCACCTTGTTCGCCGCAAATCCCCAAGTTGATATTTTTCCGTACAGAGCGACCGCTTTTGGCCGCCATTTTAATCAAGGAACCAACGCCATTGGTATCAATGGTCTGGAATGGATCCGCTTCTAAGACCCGGCTATTTAAATAGCTTCCCATGAAGCTCCCGATGTCATCGCGGCTGAATCCGAAGGTTAGCTGGGTGAGATCATTCGTTCCAAAGGAGAAAAACTCGGCAACTTCTGCAAGTTTGTCTGCCTGAAGTGCAGCACGCGGAATCTCAATCATGGTTCCGAGTTGGTACTTGAAGTTCTTCATGTCGTAGCGACGCATAACTTCTGCATGAACGCGATCTACGATTTTTTTGACGTATGATAATTCGTTTAGATCACAAGTTAACGGCACCATGATTTCAGGAACAATCTTTTTGCCGTCTTTGATAATTTCTGCAGCGGATTCTAAAATAGCACGAACCTGATATTCTGTGACTTCCGGATAAGTGACACTTAAACGAACACCGCGATGTCCCATCATTGGATTGTTTTCCTCAAGAGCGTTAATGCGCTTGTGGACTTCATCCTCGGCAATACCCAATGCATTGGATAATTCCTGACGGCCTAAAGCCGAATGCGGTACAAATTCATGTAATGGCGGATCGAGCAAACGAATCGTAACAGGGAACTCTTCCATGACTTGCATGGTTTTTTTGATATCGCTCTTCATTGCTGGAAACAATTCTTTCAGAACCTGAATACGATCCTGCTTGTTTACACAAAGAATCATCTTGCGTAGCAAAAAGAGGGACTTGGCTGAACCGGCACCGTAGAACATATGCTCTGTGCGGAAAAGACCAATTCCTTCTGCTCCAAAAGAACGCGCGCGTTTGGCATCTGCCGGATTGTCTGCATTTGCACGAACACCCATTGTACGGTATTTATCAACAAGCTGCATAAAACGAACAAACCGCGCATAGTCTGCACCGGCAGTTGGATCTACTAATGGCAGCGATCCACGGTAGGCGATACCAATTGAACCATTAATGGTTAAAATATCTCCCTCATGCAGAACGAGATCACCCACTTTTAGAGTCTTATTGGCGGAATCAACAACAATATTAGAGGCGCCAACAATACAACTTTTTCCCCAGCCGCGGGCAACAAGAGCGGCATGACTTGTCATTCCACCGCGCGCGGTAATGATACCATCTGCAACGCGCATGCCTTCTACATCTTCCGGGTTGGTTTCTTCCCGCAGCAAAATAACGTTCTTTCCCATGCGCTCGGCCTGGACGGCATCCTGACTGGTAAAATAGATGGACCCTGAGGCCGCACCCGGCCCCGCCGGTAAGCCCTTGATCAGCTGTTCGGATTTCGCTTCAATGGAGGGCTCTACGATTGGTAGAAGAAAATCCAGAACCTGCGTTGGATTAACACGCAAAACGGCAAGCTTTTCATCAATAAGCTTTTCATCCAGCATGTCAAGCGCCATGTTCACAGCAGCTTTTCCACCGCGTTTGCCGCTACGGCACTGTAGCATATACAATGTCTTGTTTTCAATTGTGAATTCAATATCCTGCATATCATGATAATGCTTTTCAAGCGCATTGCGAATGCCGACTAATTCTTCGTATGTTTCCGGCATCATTTCCTGCATGGACATTAAATGCTTGTTTTGGTCTGTTTTGGTCTCATTGTTCAATGGATTTGGAGTCCGTATGCCGGCAACAACATCTTCGCCTTGGGCATTCACCAGCCATTCACCGAAAAATTCATTTGCGCCAGTTGCGGGGTTTCGGGTAAAGGCAACACCTGTTGCCGAAGTATCGCCCATATTGCCGAACACCATGGTTTGCACGTTTACGGCTGTTCCCCAATCATCCGGGATCCCCTCAATTCGGCGATACGAAGTAGATTTTGAGCCGTTCCAGCTTTTGAATACAGCGCCAATTCCGCCCCAAAGCTGCTCTATTGGGTCGTCCGGAAAGTCTTTATTTAAAACTTCTTTAATGCGTCTTTTGAAAGCGCTGGCGAGGCATTTTAGATCATCGGCAGTTAAGTCGGTGTCCGATTTGCAGTCACGGATGTATTTGTACTGATCGAGCATTTCATCCAGGAGTCGGCGAATTCCTTTGCCGTCAACTGGAGGAATGCCTTCGGCTTTTTCCATAACGACATCGGCGTACATCATAATGAGGCGGCGGTAGGAATCCCAGACGAAGCGTTCATTGCCGGTTTTTGCGATTAATCCTGGAATTGTGCTGGAGGATAGTCCGATGTTTAGGACTGTATCCATCATTCCTGGCATGGATTGGCGTGCACCGGAACGGCAGCTTATGAGCAGTGGATTTTTGGGGTCGCCGTATTTGCGTCCCATTACTTTTTCGACTCGAGTCAAGGCCGTTTGAACTTCTTTTATCATTTCATTTGAGAAGTTACCCTCGTTGTCAAAATACGCGTTGCAGCATTCTGTGGTTACGGTGAATCCTGCTGGAACAGGCAGGCCGAGTCGGCTCATTTCGGCTAGGTTAGCTCCTTTGCCGCCGAGTAAATTTCGCATGCTGGCATCACCTTCAGCACTGCCACCGCCGAAAAAATACACGTATTTTTTGACTGCAGTTTCTTGCCCAGAACATGCTTTTGTTTCATTTTTTTTTGCCACTTTTCTTTTCCTTTTCTTGAGGTTGGCAATACTACGCCGCAATTTTTTTATTCTTTTTCTTTTGTTGCGGCACCGTTGTGGAGTGTTTTCTTTTCGCGTTTTTAGAATTTTATAAACGGTGGTAAAAACACACTCTCCCGATAATAACAAAACGCGCTCAGCAGTATAAAATTTCTTTTAACTGTTGGGCGCGTCAGTCACATTGGTATACACCAGGTATTTTTTTTTATAAAAACTGGCGCATCATTTTACTTGCTTTTCTTTTTCGTTTCGCGGATTCGTTCTTGTACGCGTTCCATATAACGTTTACGACGGATTCGTTTTTCAACTTTGCGATGCTGTTGACTCATAAAAAATTCTCCACTATTAATTGTGCTCTTTTATAATATAGAAATGATTTTACTAATATATATCGAAAAGTAGTATTGTGCAACTGTTTTTATAAAAAAAATAATGATTTGTCCTGAAACATAAAGTATGAGAGCAAAATAGTCCATAAAATATGGATAGAATGGTGATTTCATCGCGTCTGTTTAGGGAGGGGAATTAGATTTGTTTTTTCTCTGTATTTTTTAGGACGGTTCTTGTATTCCAAGGAGCTTCAACTATAGTAAAAGGTGTTTTATATTATTTTTTAAAAGTTCATTTTTGAAGGATTCATTATGCAGATTATTGAATATGAATGCCCCGTTGATCATTCGTTTCAAAAAGCGAAGTTTCGGGCGGCGGAAGGAAATTTGAATGAAGCGAAACCTTTGGTTGTTGCTTTACATACTTGGAGTCAGAATTATGATACGGATTGCAGTGGTTATGAGACGATCTGCAAGGAGTTGAATTTTCACTTGATTTATCCTGATTTTAGGGGGCCAAATTGGACCTATCAGGCATTAGGTTCCGATTTGGTTATTGCGGACATCAAGGCAGCTGTAGAGTATTGTTGTAAAAATTATTGTGTTGACATGAGTCGGATTTATTTAATCGGAGGTTCTGGAGGCGGTCATGCTTCTTTGTTATTAGCGGCGCGTTTGCCGGAAGTTTGGGCAGGCGTATCCTCATGGTGTCCGATATCGGATGTTGCGGCGTGGCATCGGCAGTGCAAGAACACGCGTTTTTCTCTTTATGCAGAGCATATTGAGAAAAGTTGCGGTGGCGATCCCAATAAACCGGGTCCGGCGCATTTTGAAGCGGTGCACCGCTCGTCGCTGACATTTTTATCGAATGCAGGGTCTTTTCCTTTTCCCATTGATATTAATACTGGAATTCATGATGGTCATACAGGCAGTGTGCCTGTTCGTCATGCATTTGAAGCCTTTAATGCGGTGGCAAAATTACCGGACGTATTTCAAGAAGAAGAAATTGATTATATTGTAAAAAAGGAGAAGGTCTGGCCCGGTTGTCCGATTCCGGAGCAGGATCCGAGTTTTGGAGATATTGCGCTGCATGTCCGACGTCAGTCCGGGAATGTTCGGTTGACAATTTTTGAGGGTGGTCATGATATTCTTATAAACACGGGTCTTGCGTGGTTAAAAAATCAGCGGAAGGCGCAAAGCCCGATTTGGAATGCCGAAATGGTATCGGCAAAGAGTCTGAAATTAACACGCTAAGGGGCTATAAAAATGAACTTGACAATTTGCCGAAAAAATCGTGATTTGATTTTGGGGCCGACAACGAGGAGCATCCCCTCAGGTATGTGACGAGGTTAGCGGCACAAAAAGCAATCACGAGAATCTGGCAAATGTAAAGGCTATTTCTGAACAGCCCCTAAAACCGAAAAGAGTAAACCGTTTTTGATTGAGCTCTTAGATTGAAAAATTTCATCTCGTTTCATGTCTTTGGGACGGAACGGAGTGAATCGAAAGGGCTGTAAAATTTTTTCAAAAACCCCCGCTGCTTTTTTTTGGAAAGCGTTTATAGAAAAAATACTTTTTCTATGCTACTAGTTTTCAAGAATTTCTGGTGCTGCGTATTAGCAAGGGGGAGACGCGCTGTCTGCTGGATATTTTTTTTGTCTAGCGGGCATTTTAGCGTAGAGATAACTATATTTTGTTATTGTTTTTATAGACGAATAAAGAATTAAATTGGAGTATTTTCGCGGTATTGGGGTTAATGCTGAATGTCCAGTTCCCCAGTGGCTTTTTTAGATATCCCAAGGCGATAATCTCATGGTTCAGGTATATTTTTAGATGCTTGTCGGTTGTAATAAATTTAAAATTCGACCAGTCAAACTGTGAAAAATCGGGGATGTCATCATGGGATATTTCTTTCCCATCTATTGTAATAATCAGGCGCATTATTTTAGGGGTATATCGGCGAAAAGAAATGATGCAGCGGAGATTATCTTCGGAATCCGCAATAATCCATTCGGACACTCCTTGTCCTGCTTGTCTAAAATTGAATTCAAGCGTCTGCTCGGGGGTGATTATTTTTCTCAGTTTAATTTTATCGCTTCGTTGTGAGCCACTGAGAATGGACATGAAATGATTTATGTCATCCTGTATAATGGACCATGATTTCATATTTCCTTCCCAAAAGAAGAAGGTCAGAGTTTGTGAAATTTGACGAATTTGAAGGTTGTTTTTCCAGTATTCGTACCCTTTTTTCCCGCCGAAAAAGATTCCAAAACAAAGAATTGTCAGGAAAATTCCCAAAAAAATATTTTTATAATTTTCTTTCGTGTTTTTGGCGGAGCCCTTCAGACCGCCGTATTTGCGTTCCATATTTTGCAAGTCGCGGGTAAGATCATGGTAGTTTTGATAGCGATCAACGGGAGCTATTTCGCCCATCTTAGATAATATTTTTACAAAATCCGGATGCAGATTCTTCTTTATTTTTGCGGGTAAACGAAGGGGAAATTGGCATTTTAATTTTAGGCATTTTTCGGGGTCTTTTTCATCTTTAAACGGAATTTCACCGGTTAAAAAATAGTACGCTGTGGAAGCTAAAGAATAAATATCAACACATTGATTTAGCTTTTCATCCAGGAATGCTTGCTCCGGTGCCATAAAAGCAGGCGTCCCAAGGACTTTGTTTTGATAATCCTTTTCGACGTGGAAGTTTCGCTGGTCTGCAATGCCAAAATCACAGATTTTGACGCGAGTTGTCTGGGAATCGAAGAGACTTTTGATGTTTTCTGGGGGGGTGTTCTCTTGCCAGAAGAACAAGATATTTTCGGGCTTTAGATCTTTGTGGATAATGCCTTGGTCTAAAATATAGCTGAGACCGCGTACGACTTCAAGAAGAATCCCAATAACAATGTTTTCGGGCAAGGGACCAAAACGCTTTACTAAATTCTTTCCCGTTAAGTGACCGGGAATAAACTCCATAACCAAAAAAATACCGCAGTCATTACTAATGACATCATGGCAGGATACAATATTGGGATGATTTACGGAACCAATGGTCTGCGCTTCCTGCCGCAGCATATTGATATAGATCGGGTTGTGAGCGTGCTTCTGATTCAGCATTTTAATGGCGACAAGACGATTAAGCCGCGGCTGGCTTGCTAAAAATACTGTCCCCATTCCGCCTTCGCCAAGTATCGCAAGAAGTTTATATCCATCAATATGAATTATTTTGTGGTAGTCTTGAAGTGGGCTGCCTTGCTTGATATAATCTTCTTTATGGACTTTGACTAATTCTTGAGGTGTTTTTTCTTTTGTCGTCGTTTTTAAAATATTGTTAATCGTGACAGTATTGTCATTGTCGTTATTCAATTTCAGAATCTCCTCTATAACGAAACAAATATTTTTGTAAGTTTACGTTCTTTAACTTATGTAGTTTTATGAAAATGGAAAATGATTTTTCAGCGTGTGAAGGGATTGGATCAGTCTTGCTTAAAATCGTGGTATTTTATTTTTATATTCTTTTCAGATCTCTAATAAAATGGGTTTTTTCTTTTTTTAATCAAATATCAAGCCCTTGCAGTTTGAAAAAAATAAAATACTCGCCGTCTAATGAGAGCGTTGATTGGAAGTTATTCCATTTTTTTATTAAAATGATGTTCCCTTATTCAATAATAAGAGCATTCCAAATTCTTTGTTGTGAAATTCGTGGAAAATTTGTTGTGATAATTGGAAACACAACAGGTTTATGATAAATAAAATGGGATTGATTTTTCATTTTAACATTTTGATGGTTTGGAAATGATTTTTGTGAATTTACATTCTTCCTTTTGCTGAAAAAAACGATTTTATCATTGAAGGTATATTTTATTAATTTACTACCTAAACTTTTAATAGGAGATAATTTTTTGTTTATTTTTATCTCTGTATCCTTTTTTTGTTGTCGTTTGATTGAAAAGAATGGAATTTGACCTGAATTCAATGCCTAAAAAGAATGGAATATTTCTTTTCTAAATTAATTATAAAAAACATGTTATAAAAGAAATAATTTTCAAAAATGGATGTGCAATTGTTGAAATAAATAATTTTTTAAAAGTTTTATAAAAACAACGCCGTTTTTTTTATTCGTATTAATCCCTATGCTGTTTTTTTGCTTACACTGTAAAAAAAGACGATAGGCAAAAAGAGAAATTGATTTTTTCAGAGGAGAAAGCGAAGGGGCTTTGTTTTGGTGGACTTAAAGTCTGTCTTTGGTTTGATCTTTTATAACAAAGAAACACGCACGAGCAAAAACTGAAAAAAACAGTAAGAAAAGACAGACATTACGAAAGAGGCCGTTTTAGGGTGTTTTTCTGTGGATTGTTTTTTAAAAAGGGAAAAAAGGGTTATAGTATTTAAGGCGTCGGTTCGAAGTGCTTTTCTGTTTCCTTTTTTGGAAAAACAGTATGAAAGAACTATGGGAAATTTTCTTACATAGCTTCCGCTGCTTTTTTAATTTTTAATTTTAATTTCTTTATTTAATGCCAGAAGATAATACCATTTCATTTTTGCGACAAATTTTTTATTTGTTTTTGCATACTCTAGCGCTTCTATGCGGTTTATGGATGCTTCATGATGCAAATTTTTGTATTTTTGCGCTATTATTAGCACCCGCTGCTTGTTTCATATCGCGGATACCGATGCGGGTTTTCCCAAGAATATTGCGTCAATTAATGCAATTAGGTTTTGTTTTTGGGGCAACTTATTGGTTGAAAAGCCGCGTTTTGCAGTTTCCGTTTAGCTATTTATTAATTGAGATGATTGCTTTAATGCTCCCAGCTCTTTATTTAACCCGAAAAAGAGAAGAGCATCATCTATTACTTTTAGGGTTGATTTGTTTCATTGGATATGGGTGTTTAACGCCGAATCGCGCAATCTTTTTTCCGACGTTTGTTATTCTTCTCTTTTGTTTTGCTTTTTTGCTTTATAGTTCCAGAACTTCTATTCTGGGATTGTTTTTAAAAAATAGTCGTCAGATATTCGTTTTAAATTATATGAATTCTATGAATGTAGGCTATTGTTTTTTGCATTTAATAGGGACCCTTTTATTGGCAGCCTTCTTTGTTTCACAGTTTTCAATGACGCGAAAAATTCAGACAACGGGGCTGATACCATCCGGATTTAAAACGGAACAAAAATTGCGTTTTCCTAAATTTTGGAATGAGTGGATTGCACCAACTAAAAAAATGTTATCTGGAAAAGGGGGGAAAAAAATTCAGAGTGATTCTGCTGGAAAAAATATTGTCTTGGATAACAAAAGCTCTTTGATGGTTTCAATTCCAGGGAAAAAAGGCGTCTCTAGTAAGGATAGTGGTAGCTCGGGAATTGGCGATGAGCTTTTATTTAAAGTGATTTCTCCGGTTAAGTTATACTGGGGAGTGCAAACATATGATACGTATAATGGAAAAAAATGGACACGCTCAGAAATGATGCTGAGCAACAAAAGCTTTTTGGATACCTTTGTTCCGAAACAATATTATGAAATAGAACAGGCATTCTCCGTTCTGCATCCGCAAAGCAATAAACTTCCTTATGGTTTTAAGGCAATAATGTTTGCTTGGGAGGAGAGTAGTGACCAAAAGACGTCCTCGGACTCGTTTTATGGAATTATTCGCCGGGAAGATAGTTTCGTATATGAAATAATAAATAAAGAATTACCGACCCTGCCGTGGCATTATAGAGTTGTTTCTAGAATACCGAATCCAAATCTAGTAGAGACGGATACCCCATCGGCATCTAAAAAACGTGTCTATGGGTGGAATTATCGCCAGCTGCCGCGGGGTATCATAAGCGACCGCATGCGCACGTTGGTAAAAAGTCTGACAGGACAAATTCATTCTAAACTAGAAAAAGCAACGGCTCTTCAAAATTATCTGAAAAAAAATTACCACTATACTTTGTCTCCCCCTAAAATTCCAGAAGAAGCGGAAGTCTGTGATTATTTTCTTTTCGAAAGCCGTGAGGGCTATTGCCAGCATTTTGCACAGGTCCTTACGATTATGGCACGATTGGCAGGACTTCCTTCTAGGCTCGTGCTGGGCTATTCTCCCGGAAATTATAATTACTTTTCTGATTGCTATGATGTTTATGAGTATCACGCACATGCATGGACGCAAATTTTTATTGAGCCATTTGGTTGGCTGACGTTTGATGGGACGCCACCGGGGGCACTTCCGACGAGTGCAAAAACGAAAATTTTGCGAAAAATAATGGATCCATTTAAGGATGATTTTAATGCTAAGCCTCCAGAAATAAGTTTTGCGCCCCCCTCAAAATTAATTGACCCAGAACAAAAACTGCTCCATATCGGTTTGGAAAAGGAAACCAGCGAGCCGTTGAAAAAGGTGGAAGCGAAGGTTGATGATGTTATAAATGAAATTTATTCTCAGGCTACTAAAAAAAGCAAAAATCTCCATCCCGGTTTGCGAGGACTGCTCCAAACAGCATCCCATGTTGTTTGGGGGTATGGAAAAAACTTTCTAAAAAAAATGATGGCTGGGGTGCAGCGATGGACCGCGCGCTGGAAAAAAATCCTTGCAGAAAAACGAATCCTTTTTATAAATTGGGTTCAATCATTGACCCTTTTGCATTATACTGTTATTGCGGGACTCTTGTTCGCGATCTTGTCCTTATGGAAAAACAATAAAAAAATACAACGACAGTGTAAAAAATATTATCGACGCTGGCAGTGTTATCAGCGGTGGCGAAATGTGCTCCATAAAAAAATCAAGGATGCTCTTCTTGTAGATCAATGCCAAAAACTTATTTTTGATTGGATGGAGTTTAACGGAATTCGTCGTCTTGCTTATTATGATATTTTTGAGTATGGTAATCAATTAAAATTAAAAGCGCCTGAACTTTATGACGACTTTTATATCGTGGCACAAAACGTAACAAATGTGTGGTATGGAACTGAAAAGCTGGATCAAGGTCAAATAAAGAATGTCTTTCAGGCTACCTGTAGATTCCGAGAAAAAATTTGGGAATACGGACAACATTCAGGATAAACCAGGCAGATGCAAAAAAAAGTTCGAGCGCGGTGATGAACGCGGACCCCGTTTTGTGACGATTTATTGTTTGTTGTGGTTAAAAGCTATTCTGAGTTCAATGGAATATTCCTTTTTATTGTCCATAATTATAATTTCATATCTTATATTTAACGAGAGGATGAATGGTGTGTGTGTTATGAAGACTGTAATATTTGTTTTTTTTATCATGGGCGTTGTTTTAGAAAATTTTGGTTTTAGTAGTGAAGCTTCTCTTTTGCCCGCAGAATTACAAAAACTGACAGAGTATTCAAAGCCGGATTATTGGGAAAAAAGATTCGCGATTCCAAAGATTGAGCGGGAAAAATTAATTACGGCAATTGAGGCAATGCGCGCATATTATTTGAATAATCAGCTGCCTGACGGAACCTTTCTGTATATTTTAGATATAACCAAGAATGAAAAAAAGGATATCAAACATCAAGTGCGAGGGGCAGGGGCCTTATGGGGACTGTCTTGCCTTGATCGCGAACGTTTTACTAAAAATAGTCGCCTGGCTACAATGAAAGGACTGAATTTTTTTATCCGAAATGAAAAAAAGCTCCTCTCTGGTAATACGGCAACAGTCTTTCCGGGAGAAAAAATAATCGATACCGGAACGGCAGCACTCTATTCCCTTGCCTTAATCGAATTTATACGAGGACAGGACAAAAGACTCCCCCCTGAAATAATGAACCGATATCGTGTGAGCCTTGAACATCAGTTAAAATTTCTGCGTTATATGGAATTAGCCAATGGCTCTTGGTCTGAAGGATATGATGTCTCTACGGGGTTCCGTTCCCCCGCAGGATCACCTTATTATGACGGGGAATGCTTGCTCGCATATGTAAAAGCCGCAAAATATTTAAAAAAGACAGAACTGCTCGCGCGTATCGATGAGGCATTGCCAAAACTGATTGAAAAATATACCGTGAATTGCTGGAAACCAGGACAAATCAATGACGATTGCAAAGGCTTTAGCCAGTGGGGCTGTATGGCAATGGGAGAATATGTGGAAGCCGGCTGGGAGGAAAATGCGGATTTGGCGGCAAAAGCAGCATTGTCTATCGCGTGGTGGCTTATCGATTATAATAAACTAGAATGGAAAAATGGAAATACCGGCTATGCGGTGGAGGGACTGATGGGAGCATGGCAAGTGGCTCGAAAAATCGGCGATACCAAAGCTATGGCAAAACTGCAGGAAGTCTCCGAACGCGTGATGGGGCGATTGCTGACCATGCAGGTTCAGGGGCCGTATGCACAAAACAACGAATTTTTGGCATTGCACAAACGCCGTTTGCCCCAGCAGGCTTATGGTGGGGTTCTGATGGCACCACAGTATGGGCAGATTCGCATTGATAATGTGCAGCACCAGCTGCATGCAATGCTGATGATGCTGGATGCTTTCTATCCGGAAGGAAAATGACCGATGAAAAAAGCAAAAAACAAATTTCCAGTGACCCCAGCAATTCGTGCTTTAGAAGCAGCAGGTGCTTGCTATGAAGAGGGAACTTATGATTATGTGCATCGTATTGGAACATCTTTGATCGCGGATTCTTTTGGCGTGGATGAGCATCTTGTTGTTAAGACGTTGATTATGGAGACGGACAATAAAAAGCCGATGGTTGTTTTGATGCATGGCGACCGTAGTGTATCGACAAAAAACATGGCGCGTATCCTTGGAGTAAAATCGGTTCATCCTTGTGAGCCATCTCAAGCGGAACGAAACTCAGGATATAAATGCGGTGGAACTTCGCCTTTTGGAACACGTAAAAAGATGCCGATATATGTAGAAAAAACGATCTTGGAACTTACCAAAATCTATATTAACGGCGGACATCAAGGATTCGTGCTGACCATGAAACCGGATGTGCTTGTAAATGTTTTACATCCCATTCCTGTTGAGGTCGCCATTGATCCATTGGATTAATGGATGTTTCCTTTGATTCTTTTTTCGGGGCTCATTAAAAAAGACTCATTCTTTTTTAATGAGCCATTATTGTATAAAAACGTGCTGATCAGTGTCTTTTTGGCGGAATCTTGTTTGCTATAAAGACTTTAGTTTATTATTATTTTTTTGTTTGGAATAATGATTTCATTTGGAATAGAAGTTTTTTTATCCTATAATAATAATAGAAATGTTTACACTATATGATAGTCATACTCATCTAGCAGATTTAAGTTTGCAAAAAGATTTTACTTTTCTTTTAAAGCAAATCGATTCATCGTTGTTAAAAGGCGTGGTGATTGCGTCTTGCGCCATGGATGAATGGCCTGTTATTTTAGCGTTCGTTCAGCGGTCTCCTAAGTTAAGGGGGGCATTTGGAGTTCATCCAATAGGCTTGTCGAAAATACAAATATCGACACAGGTTTTTTACAAAAAGCTTGAGTCTGCCTGGAAGCAGTCTTTGCTTGTGTGTCACAAAATTATTGCAGTTGGTGAGATTGGGCTGGATTATGTTCAAAAAGATGCTGTCGACCATCAGCGGCAGATAGAATTTTTTACCGTGCAACTTCGGTTTGCGAAAGATCATAACTTGACGGTTATTTTACATATACGGAAAGCATGGAATGATTTTTTTAAAGTGTTGCAGAATCATCCGGATTTTCGGTCGTTGCGTATCGTTTATCATAATGCGTCATGTAGCATTGAGATCGCGAAAGAGTTGTTGAAATTACCGGCGTTGTTTTTTTCTTTTTGTGGACCGCTTACATGGGAAAATGCCCATAAGATTCATCGGCTGGCGCGGTGGGTTCCGGTGGAGCGCCTTTTAATTGAAAGTGATACCCCTAATCTTTCGCCGGCGTGTCATCGATTGCAGGACAGTCGTCCCTGGATGATTCTCGAAATTTTACAGAAACTGGCAGAATTGCGCGGTTGTTCTCAAGAGTGTTTAGCGGTCCAACTCGAGAAAAACTGGAACGAATGCTTTCGTCTTTTTGTCTAAAAATATAAATACGAATCTGGTGAGATGAAGTAATTGTAAAGATTGCTTCGGTAGTGTTTGGATCAGCTTCTATAATTTTTGGGTAAAAGCACTAAGAAGGAGATAATGAGTCTTGTAAAACAATATAATTTTGAAAGTAAATATATGCATTTTTTATGGTATTTTTTGTTTGTTATGATCGTGATGCAGATGCCTTTCTGTAATGTGAATGCTTTTGATTCCATTGATGATCAATCTAACGGCCACATTTTTGTAAAATCGATCCGGCGTCTTGGTGATGTTGGGTATGGTGTTACTAATTTCTGCTGGAGCGCGGATGGAAAACAAATCCTTCTAGATAAAAAGAACAGTAGCCAGTCGTATGACGTGATGATTTTAGATTTGGAAAAATTAACAGCTAAGTGCAAGGATGTTTTATCCCCTGTTTCGGAAAAATGGGATGTCATGCGCATGGGGGAGATTTATAGTAGCAATTCGCCTGTATGGCGGCCGGATAATAAATATTTAGCCTTTTGCGGAGAATTGGGATCGAATTGGGGATACCACTCTAATTCTATTGCTTTTTGGGAGGATTGTGAGCTTTGTTTAGCAGATGCAAAGCTGGAGCGCTTTTGGGTGATCAAACCGGATTACCATAATGATAAAAAATGCACGGGAATAACAATGCCATTTTTTTCGCCAGATGGCAAGTGGCTTGTTTGGACTGCCTTTTTTAATGATCCGTATTCCGATTATTTTTTCGGCAACCGTCGTCTGGCGGTAGGAAATATCCATTTTTATAAAAAAGAAAAAGCGTGCTTAGATTCGGTCCGTTTGCTGAATTTTCCAGGAGAAAATGATTTTATCGAATTTTATGGATTTAGCCCGGATGCTAATTTATTTTATTTTTCCGCAAATCTAAAACGAAATAAGACGTCGGATTTTCCGTGGACTGGTATGGATATTTTTTCACTGGAATATCAAAAACAAGGCTCAGAACCAATTCCGTTAACGGATTCTCCGGAGGTATGGGATCGATATGCTTGCGTATCTTCTGGTGGCAAGAAGATTCTATGGAGCAGCGGTAAGGGGTTTTTACAGCCGATGCTTACGAATAAGGGGGTCTCTTGGAGAAAATATCTTAGAACAGAACTATGGATTATGAATTCAGATGGTACGGATAAGAAGTGTTTGACCGAGTTTAATAATTCCAAATCCAAGGAATATCTTGGCGGGCGGTGTTTCGTGGGGCGGAGTGCCTTTGCACCAAATAGCAAAAAAATTGCTGTTGTTGTTTATACTGAAGGCCCTAAATTTAAGCTGGAATCAAATCTATATATTCTTGAATTGGAAACGGGGTATCTGCCTTACAGAGGTGTTGTAATTCCTACTTCTGATGTTCATAAGGTAGCGGAAAAGGAACAAAAGAAAGATTAAAGGCGTCCATGCGTTGTTGTAAAAACATTCGTTTTTATATATAGAAATATGGATGGTGCCTTTTCTTTTAAAAAACACGAATGAACGGCACAAAAATTTCAATTATTCTGAAATATGCAATAAGGGGCTGTTCAGAAATAACCTTTACATTTGCCTGATTCTCGTGAATGCTTTTTGTGCTGCCAACCTCGTCACATACCTGTGGGTATGCTCCTCGTTGTCGGCCCCAAAATCAAATCACGATTTTTTCGGCAAATTGTCAAGTTAATTTTTTTACAGCCCCTAAGCCGTGTTTTTTTGTTATGTAAAAAAAACGGCGATTTTTGCGGATGTATTATTGTTGCCTTCTCTCCGAATTCAGGAGCCCAGTATTTTTTTCCGCATCTTTATTTTCTGTCCCAAAAATTATTCCTTTTTTGATGCCCCAAAATGTTCCACAAGGCGGATTTTTAAAACTCCCACTTTTTAAATTATTTTGTGATGGTATCATAGTTTTGCTTTTTTTTGTGAAGAAAGCAAACAAATAGAAATGCCAAAACGGCGAGCGTTATGATATTGCAGAGAATCGCAAAAAGATTGCCGTGCTTTGTATAGAAAGTCATTCCCCAATTATTGTAAATGGGAATTTGATAACGCGTGGCACAACGGAAAAAACGCGATCCGGTATCCGGATTTTCGGGTATGCCAAGAATTTTTCCGTTTGGTGTAATTAAACAAGTGTGGCTGTTATTGCCGGAACGCAAAAGCGGTCTTCGATTTTCAACCGCGCGAAAAACGACGTGACTAAGATGCTGTTGGGCACCCGCACTTTCTCTGTACCAAGAATCATTCGTAATGGTCATGAGTAAATTTGCGCCTCGGAGGGTGAATTCGCGGCTGATCTCGGGAAAAACATCCTCAAAACAAATATTAATGCCAGCCAAAGCGCCTTTGGGCAAATGAAAAATTGTATAGTTTTGACCGGGAGTCAGGTCTCTTCCCATGCCAATCCATTCTCGTAATTGGGGGTAATACTTAGAACCGGGAACATATTCTCCGAATGGTACGCGATGTATTTTGTCATAGTATTGCTGCTTGTCAGAGGTACTGTTCTGCAATAAAAGGGCCGAATTGAAAACATGGGGCATCTCCAAATCATTTGGATTTTCACGGTAGGAAAGGATCCCAATAAGGAATGGAATGGGTATTTTTTCGAGAAGCATATTTAAATGTGTATTATATTCGGGGTAGTTTAAGGATGCCGGCACTGCGGATTCTGGCCAGATAATAAGATCTGGTGCCGGTTTTTGTTGATATTCTTTTTCGCTTAGTTTTGTATAAACATCGCGTGCCAGCACATAATCCTTTTGTGTCCATTCTCGACAGAGCGGGATGTTCCCTTGTACCGCAGAAAGCAATAATTCAGGCGTGCCTTCAGGAGCACTGCAATCGGGTTGTGTGCCAAGATAACAAACCGGCAGAAATGCAAGAACACCGATGGTCAAATGCCATGGAAAAAAAGGGCGTTTGTGGGTTAAACAACGCTGTAAAAACTGTGCGCATTCAGTGCAAAGAATTAAATTGATCAGCAGAATCAAAAAAGAGAGTCCGTAAACTCCGGTATAGGCCGCGATCTGAATGATACCCGATCGGTGATACTGCGATATGCCAAGTTGATTCCACGGAAATCCCGTAAATAACCATGAACGTAGCCATTCTAATGAAACCCATGCGGATGCTAAAATAAAAGCAAATGCCATCGCTTTTAAGGGGTGGAATAAATAAATAAAGGCTGGAGGATGCGTTGAATCTTTCGTCCGGTTTTGTAAAGAACAAAGCAAACAGCTGAAAAAACAATACCACGCCATCGGAAATAAAGCACAGTATAACGAGAGTAGAAATCCGGCACCGAACCCGACATTATTGAGCCATAGCAAGGAAAAAGCATTTTGGATGTATCCCCATAAATATCCTACCAACAGGCGCTGATGCCATGAATGCGGAACTGGAAGTAAAAGAAGGGGAAGCAGAGCAATCCAAATTAAAAGATCCCATTCTAATGGTGCAAAGCAAGCACTTAAAAGCAATCCGGAAAGAATGGTAGCACAAATACGCCATGCTGTCATATAGAAATGAAAGCTGGTCTTGTTAAGGGGGGAGGGTTTGGACATCGGAGTAGTTAAGATTATAATTGTTCTCATTCCGTGAATAAAAATAAAAGATTGTGTTAAGGTAGAAAAATAAGCTCTTTTGTTATGAAATCAAATGAAGAGGGGCAAATAAAGCACTTAATTCAATGAAAAAAGGGTGTTTCGTAAACAGGAAATAAAATATGCTATCATGCGCATAAATAATTATCCCCAAAAAACGCAAAACAATTGGATTCGTAAATTCATTTGTTTTATACTTTTTATGGAAAAAAGGAAGGAGATGAATTTCTTGTTAAAACCGTAAAAGAACCCTGAAAAACAACTTGTTTTTCTTATTTTACATATTATATTTAACTTAAACACGACAACTAAAAGCTGATACATGGAAAGCGGGCTGTAAAACCCGCTTTTCTTTTTATAATAAAAGAAGCAAAAAAAATAAGGTTGTTGCAGCATTTTTAACAGTACCGTTTTACGAGCCTATTTGAAGTGAGGTGGGAGATAATGAATAATGAACTTTTGCATGTCCTGGATTATTTAGAACATGAGCGTGGTATAGATCGTGAAACATTGCAGTCTTTAATTGAAGAATCATTAAAGTCAGCGGCCAAAAAAGCCGTTCATCAATATGATAATGTAAATGTTAAGTTTGATTTAAAAACCGGCGCCATTCAATGCTGGGCCACAATGTTAGTTGTTGATGTTGTTGAAAATCCCGGCATTGAAATTGATTTGAGTACCGCAGCAGAACAGAAACCGGAAATAAAAATCGGTGATATGTTTGATCTTGAAGTAACACCGGAAGATTTTGGGCGTATTGCGGCACAGACCGCACGCCAAGTGATTACGCAGCGTCTGCGTCAGGCAGAAAAGCGTAATATTTGTGATTCTTTTAAAGATCAATTTAATCAGTTGATCAGCGGAATTATTAAGCGCGTTGACCGCGGCGAGGTCGTTATTGATTTTGGCCAGGCAGAAGGCGTTATGGTAAATTCGGAAAAGATTCCGGGTGAAGAGTACTTCATCGGGGATCATATCATGGCATTGCTGATTGAAATCAATGCGGATCGCCCAGGACCGAGTCTCTATGTTTCTCGGAGTCATCCGGATTTAGTGGTGCGTTTATTTGAGCGTGAAGTAACAGAAATCAACAATGGCCAAATTGAAATAAAATCCGTGGCGCGTGAGCCTGGTTATCGCAGTAAAATCGCGGTCTATTCAACACAGCCGCGCTTGGATCCTGTGGGTGCGTGTGTGGGACAGCGTGGAAACCGCGTTAAAACAATCGTCCGGGAACTGAGCGGCGAAAAAGTTGATATTGTAAACTGGGATCCGGATATTAAGAATTTTGTTGTTAATGCGCTGAAGCCCGCTAAACTGGCCTCAATCGTAGTTAATGAAAAGAAGAATACTATTTTTGTGAAAGTTTCTGAAGATCAGCTTTCGTTATCAATTGGTAAGCGCGGGCAGAATGCGCGTTTGGCATCTCGTTTGACGGGGTGGAGAATTGATATAAGCAAAGCAGAAGTAATCGAAGAAGAAAAAAGCGATGATTTTGCTGAAAAAGTTGCCCGTGCAGTAAAAACAATTGGCGCAGTTGAAGAAATCGGTGAAGAGACTGCTAAGATTTTAGTACACAATGGCTTTGCTAGCCTAGAAGGAATTGTTGCCGGTGATGTTTCGGATATTGCCGTGCTTGAGGGCATCGGACCGGAAAGAGCAGCTGCTATTCAGCATTCTGCAAAAGTTGCGCTGAGTTGATATAGAATATTTTCTGACCGCTTGTTGTATTGCTGTTTTGGGCTGAAAAAGTTACTGCGTTGTTGAAAAAAGGATAAAGAGTTTTGTTTTTGTTGCTGGCTTGGACTTTTATTCGAATATTCAGCGTTTAAAAAGATTTTTTCAGACTGAAAATTTTAGCCTGACAGACGGCTAGAAGTTGTTTGAAAATATTGTTAAGATTAGGAGATCGTAAAAAAATAGTTTTTGTAAGTTTTCTTTTTCTAAAAGGAAGTCATTGTTGTTTTAGTATAATCTCTTAAATTTGCTTTCGAATCTGTAAAAAATAATAAAAGACAATGGGGAATTGATACAAGAATGATATCAAATAAACCGGATAATCTGAAGGATATGGATGGTCTGTTTTTTATCGAATGAATTGTGAAAAATAGAAATTGCTTGGATCCCTTTGTGGGATTTTTACTAGAAGTTCTAATGGTATCATGCGTGATCCATTTTATGTTTCTTATAAAAAAACAGTTTTTTTTACTCGATGCAGTTTATGAAATTTTTATATCTCCTGAAATTTGTTTTTTAGATTCACCAACCCGTTATTACAGGGAGGATATTGTCGTATGAGTGAGAAAATTAGAGTCTATGATTTGGCTCGAGAACTGGGCCTGACAAACAAGGAACTTTTAAGTCGCCTTGAAAAAGAAGGCTTCAGTGCAAAAAGCCATGCTAGTTGTATCGAAGCTGATGATGCTGAATTGATGCGCAAACAAATTATTTCTGAACGCCAGCAGGAAAAAAAGATCGTTGAAAAAAAAGTAAAGGCGAGCGTCCATGCAATGGCAGCATCAAAAAAGAAAACCGCTGCCTCTAAACCCGCTCAAAAAGAGAAAAAATCCTCTTCGGATGAACCGAAAGAAATTCACTTGAAAGCCCCAGTGACTGTCCGCGATTTGGCAGAAGCTATGGGCAAAAAACCGAATGAACTTATCGGTCAACTAATGACAATGAATATATTCGCGGCTATTAACCAGGTCCTCGAAGTGGAACTGATTGAAAAAATCTGCGAAAAACATGGCGTTGTTTTTGTACGAGAACGCCGCGATAAGGCGAAAGAAAAAGCAGGATACGCTCCCCATTTCGCTGATAAAACAGGGAAAACGATCGGATCCCATAAAAAAATCGGGCGTTCACCCGTTGTTGTCTTTATGGGGCATGTTGATCATGGAAAAACATCACTGCAGGATTACATTCGTAAAACGCATGTTACTGCTGGAGAGTCCGGCGGAATAACGCAGCATATCGGTGCAAGCGTTGCGACAATTGGGGAGCATACAATTACTTTTCTGGATACGCCCGGACATGCGGCATTTACCGCAATGCGCGCACGTGGTGCAAATGCAACCGATGTTGTTGTTCTGGTTATCGCAGCTACTGAGGGTGTTATGCCCCAGACAGTTGAGGCAATCAACCACGCAAAAGCCGCAAATGTTCCAATTATCGTGGCAATGAATAAAATGGATCTTCCCGGAGCAGACCCCGAAAAAGTGAAACTTGGCTTGCAGCAAAATGGCATTACACCGGAAGACTGGGGCGGTGATACCGCTGTCGTCGGCGTCTCTGCAGTCACTGGTGAGGGTGTGGATGACCTTATGGAACGGATTCTTTTGGAAGCAGAAATGCTGGAACTGAAGGCCGATCCGACGGCGCCGTTTGAAGGCTTAGTTATCGAAGCACAAATGGAAAGCGGCCGCGGGGCAACAGCAAGTGTGCTGGTTCAAAACGGAACCCTGCGTGTTGGCGATTGTCTTATTTGTGGCGAAAGCTACGGCAAAATAAAAGCGCTGCTTGATACGCATGGTAAACGGATTGCAAAGGCCGGTCCATCTACGCCCGTGCGGGTGTTGGGATTGTCTGCTGTTCCGGAAGCCGGTGATCGAATCATGATTTGTGACAATGAAAAAGAAGCGAAGGTTATGGCGGCAGAAGTAACCGAGAAAAAGCGCGAGGGCGATTTACAGGTTGAACGTAAGGTGGACTTTAATAACCTGGAAGAGCTTTTTGGTTCCGAAGAGGATGGCAACAAGCCGGAACTCGGTATTATTCTGAAAACAGATGTTCGCGGAACACTGGAAGCGCTAACAGACTCGATTAATAATTTGAAATCGGATAAGATTACAGTTAAAATTTTACATTCCGGGGTTGGCGAAATTACAGAATCGGATGTTATTTTAGGAGCAGCCTCGAACGCAATTCTTTTGGGATTCCATGTGCGCGTTATGCCTGGCGTCAATCGTATTGCAAAAGAAAAAAAGGTGGATATCCGTCTTTATTCTATTATCTATGAATTGCTTGATGAGTTAAAAGAGGCAATGCGCGGGCGGTTAACGCCGGTTGATAAAGAAACTCTTCTCGGTGAAGCTGAAATTATTCAGATATTCAATATCAGTAAGGCCGGTAAAATTTGTGGGTGCCGTGTCAATAGCGGTCTTATTCGCATTAATTGTAAAGCAAAAGTTTTCCGTGGAAAAGATTTAGTTTATTTTGGGCAGGTCCAAACGTTGAAACACTTCAAAGACGATGTCAAAGATATGCGTGCTGGTCAGGAATGTGGTATTCGCTTGGATAATTTTGAGGATTTCGAAGTCGGTGATCGTGTTGAACTGTATAATATCTCTCAAATGGCTCCAGAATTATAACAAGAAATGATGGGAGGAATTTTAACATGGCAACAGATCGCTTAAGGCGGGTTAATGTGCTTTTACAACGTGAATTAAGTATGCTTTTTGAACGCTTGATAAGGCCGGAACTAAAAGGCGTGCTGGTAACTGTTACCAGCGTTGAAATCACGACAACGCTGCGCGATGCGCGAGTTTATGTGAGTATTTTAAGAGGCAATAACAGCGGGCTGACAGAGGATGCGGTAATGGCGCTTCTGCAGCGTAAGCGCGCGGCTTTGCAAAAAGCGGTGGCAAATCATGTAGTTCTAAAATACACGCCGGTTTTGCATTTTAAGCAGGATAAAACGGCGGAGCGGGCCGAGCATGTTATGGATATTCTGCATGAGTTGGATATTCCGGAAGAAGATACTCCGGAAGATGATATTTAGGGGTATTGGGAAAAAGATCTTTTGCAAATAATGATTTTATTATTATTAATTTATTGAGTGATTGAAAAATATAAGTATATGGAGTGTTTGTTATGGCACAGAAAAATCAGAAATTTGTTTTATTAATGGATTTGGATTCTGTTAATGGTATTGATAGTGAGGCCGATAATGACAAAAAATCTGGTGTGAATGATTTTTTGAATTATCTGGAAAATCGATATGGGAAAATGGTTTTTCGTATTGCCTATGCGGATTGGAATAATGGAAAACTGCGTAGGACGGCAATGGATTTGCAGCGCAGTGGTATTGTGATGAAGCATATCATTCGTGGTAAGGGAAAGAATAATAATACAAATTCTGGGAGTGCAGCGCTGTTGTTTGATGCTATGGAGTTTTTGAATAGCAATAGCGATATCGATTCTTTTGTATTGGTTAGTTCAGACTCTATTGTAACGGCACTGTTGCCGTATTTAAAGGGGCGTGGAATTTGCGCGGTTGGTGTTGCACGAGATAGTGGCTGTTCCAACTCTTTCACAAAACAATTTGACGAGTTTTTGTATATCACGGATCATGGTTTATCGCAGCAGCCCCGTAAAAACTCTGATAAAAATCAGCTGATTAGTTTTTTTAAGCAGCATATCAGTTCGGATGGGATAAAATTAGAAGATCTGGAAGATGCTGTTAAAAAAGATTTGCCGGATTTTAATCCTAGTGATTACGGCTGTAGTGATCTTTCTGAATATCTAACGGCAATGAATCAGGTTAAATTTTCTAAAATTGAAGATGGTGTCATTGTTTCTTGGCAGCCGAATTTAAGAAATGCTTCTGCGTATACAAATGAAGAATTGCAGACGTTCTCCTTTGCGGAATATATGCAGGCGACACGGTGGTTTATTTTGGATGGCGGTATTCGAGACCGCGTTCTGCATAATATCTACACCATTTTTGAAGACGGTACACGAATTTTAACGAATGACGAACTACGCAATCTGGTGGATCCGGATCATATTATTGAAGATCGCCCATGGCATGGCACGATCTATTCTCTGGTTTACGGCGCTTGTCTTTGGGAAAATCCGGATAGCGCGGATTATAAATTGCCGCGGAAGCGTTTGTCTCTTTTCCGTACTGTGAAGTCTGAAGAGGAATTTTTGATTCGCTATTATACGAGTTTGTTTCATAAAGCCTATGTTGAGCGTCCTGAAATAACGCCTCGGCTGTGTGCAGAATTAATGCATCCAAATGATGTGGATGGGCATGTGGAATTGTATGAGCAGGTTTTGGCAATTATGAAGGAAAAAAAATAATTGTTGGTGGATTGTTTTTGGAATGATGCTGGTAGGGTTTGCGGTCGTTTCTGTGGCCAAGAAAGCAAAGGGATCCGAAATTTAAAGCCGGACGTTTATAAGGGGATTTATCGAGTCTGCTCGTTGTATTTTTCGAAGTTTCAAAAGCCGGTGATGATTACGAGTGGCTGGAGAAGCCTGCGGCAAACAGCGGAAATTATGGCACTGTTGAGTGTGTCACAGCTGAAAGGGATGTATTGTCGGCATGGCTGCCCCGATTATATTCGTAGTATTGTTTTGAAACGAGAAGTTTTAGGTACTGTTTTATCGGAGGATGATGTTTATTCTATTTTGCAAAATCGCAAAGAGGGATATATTTCGCGTCATCTATTTGGTGCAGCGGTTGATTTAAGTTGTGAAGATATGAAATTAGACGAATTAAATTTAATGTTGAAGCAGTGTGGCTTTAGCGTTTTTAATGAACAGGCACTCGGAGTAGAATGTCTTCATGCATCTTATTCTGCAGAGGCCCCGGTAATCATTCGGATTTAGTGAAGTTGTTGATTTGATGTTTATAAGAAGATAAAGGAAAGAAGTTGAGTTATGGCAGATACATTCAGCCCAGATTTTATGAATAAACTCGTGGCATTATGCAAACGCCGTGGAATTATTTTTCAGAGTTCCGAAATGTACGGCGGAATTAATGGCTTTTGGGACTACGGTCCGAATGGTGCGCCGCTGCGCCGCGCAATTGAAAAAACGTGGTGGAAGTATATGGTTGAAGATCGCGATAATGTGGAAGGGCTTGATTCGACCATTATTTGTCATCCGAAAATATGGAAAGCCTCTGGACATTTAGACCAATTTTCGGACTTAATGACGGACTGTAATGAATGCAAAAAGCGTTTTCGAACAGATTTAATGGAAGATCCGCATGTCTGTCCAAATTGCGGTTCCAAAAATTTGACAGAGCCTCGCGAATTTAATCTGATGCTGAAAACGTATGTGGGACCAGTCTTCGATGAAGAACATACTGCTTATCTGCGTGCAGAGACTTGCCAGCCGATCTTTGTGGATTTTAATACGGTTCGTGTTGCCACACGCGAAAAAATACCATTCGGTATTGCTCAAACTGGCAAGGCCTTCCGGAATGAAATTAACCCGCGATTTTTTACATTTCGAAGCCGTGAATTTATGCAAATGGAAATGGAGTTTTTCTGCCATGACGAAGAGTCGATGGACTGGTTTGAGTATTGGCGCAAAGAGCGCTGGAATTATTATACCAAGATCTTAGGTATTCCAGAAGATAAATTACGCTGGAAATGGCATGAAAAATTGGCGCATTATGCGAAAGCAGCTGTGGATATCGAGTATCTATTTCCTTTCGGATGGGGGGAAATTGAAGGCATACACCATCGCGGTACGTGGGATTTAAGCAGACATGCTGAATTTTCACACCAAGAACAGGATTGTAAAGTCTATGATCAGGAAAAGAAAGAATCTTTTATCCCGACAGTTGTCGAGACATCCTGTGGTCTGGATCGTATTTGCTTAATGGCTCTTTGTAATTACTATGATGAAGACACCGCTGAGACAAAGAAAGAGGGCATGAATGAAGACGATCGCGTTGTTTTTCGGTTTCCGTTTAATATCGCTCCTCTGCAAATTGCCGTGCTTCCTTTGAGTAAAAAGCTTAATGATGATGCGCACGAAGTTCAGAAAGTGCTGAAGAAATTTTTCCGCACAAATTATGATGTTACGGGCAGTATTGGCAAACGTTATCGCCGTCAGGATGAAATTGGTACGCCGTATTGTGTTACGGTTGATTTTGACACTCTTGAGGATCATGCGGTTACGGGACGTAATAGGGATACAATGAAACAAGTTCGGATCCCCATTGCTGAATTAAACCATCATTTCTTGGAAAAAATCTAGGT
>Ga0172377_10000923_pt1 | contig 28953 bp, 25 predicted proteins | sample Pumphouse3metaG_FD_119749 | JGI IMG/M metagenome (GOLD analysis project Ga0172377, IMG submission 119749) | Leachate microbial communities from a municipal landfill in Southern Ontario, Canada - Pumphouse #3 metaG | ecosystem: Engineered > Solid waste > Landfill > Unclassified | place: Canada... | reverse complement strand
TTTATTGGGCGCGAGTGCAACCAAAAAATTACTCTTACCCGAAGAAAGAAGCGTATCATCCATGACTGTTCCAGGCGTAATAACCTGGGTAATATCGCGTTTTACAATACCCTTCGCGGTTCGAGGATCTTCGAGTTGTTCGGCAATAGCAACCTTCAGCCCTTTTTCCAAGATTCGGGCGATATAAGTCCGTACGGAATGATACGGCACACCGCACATCGGGGTGCCACCGCGAGCGGTTAATACAATATCCATTAGGGGGGCTGCGCGTTTGGCATCCTCAAAAAATATTTCATAGAAATCGCCCATACGGAAAAGCAGAATTGTATCGTCTGACAAGCCTTCCTTGACCCTCATATATTGTCGCATTGCCGGCGTTAATTCTTTCGTTTTTGCCATAAAAAATTTCTCTTATTTAAAATTAAATTCATTCTTATTACGATTTGTTTTCATCGTAAATAATATAATTCATTTTTGCGGTTTTTTACTATTTTTTTTTTAATAATGTGAAAGCATATAATAGGATCTTTCGTGCGTAATGGAAAAAGGAAAAGAAATGACAAATGGGGCCTTTTGCCTTTCTTTCCCGCTTTCCGAGTTTAAGCAAGCCGTCCTTCCTTTTCAGCAAAAGGACAGCCTGAATTTTCATCTTAAGAAAATGCAAAATCATCTATAAATATTCCTATTTTCAAACCTATGGCACAAAAAATATTTATAGATGCCAACTTATACTTTCTTGTAATGAAAGCATAAGTTGTTTATTTCAAGTCTTTTATTCGAAATCATTCCCATTTTAAAATAAGACAGTCATAAGTATACAATTCTTTTTCTACAACTGCACCGGTGTCTGTGGTTTGATATTTGATAGGCTCCCATTTTCCAGCGCAGGATAAATACTTGATATTTTGGATCGCTTTATCGCTTTTTAAGACAACATTTTCAAGGACATCGAAATTAAGATTGAAAATAGCCAGCATTGTTGCGCCGTCCGCCAATTCAAAAGAGCGGGTATACACATTTTGATCGGCTTCTACATAGAGGGGGCACTTCTTCCCGTTTAGTTCTGTGAGAACTTCAATTAATTGCTTACGGCGCAAAGGACGCAGCAAACGCGGCATTGTCAGTGTTTGCGCCCAAACGGCAACTTTTCCACCGCGCTTGTTTTCAAAAATTGTAACGCCACTTGATATCACGCTAAGAGGACTCGATTTTGCAAAATCCTCCAATACTAATTCGGACAGCACTTTTGTTTTTGTAGAAAGCGGCGTTAAAAACGGCGCTGAAAAATCATGGCTAAAAGCAAGAATGGTTCCTGTTGCACAAACACGCTCGCACGAAGCACGAAATCTTTTTTGCTCTACTTTTACCCCTAAATCAGATTCATATCCGCGCTTCGCCAATTCAATTGCAGCAGTGCCGTCAACAAAAACGGGATGACTCAGTATTTGTTCTACCTCCTCATTATTAAAAAACCGCAGCATATCGCCTGAAAGAAGATAAATGCCTTCATAGCCTAACGGCGCATAGCAAGCCGGAATGCCAAAATGCGCGAATAACTGCAACTGCCAATCGGTCGCATAAAAACATTTTTCTGGGTAGAGGGGGTGCCATAGTTTCTGGTAACTTTCCACCTGCGGCATCGGTGTTACCGCCCCAGTCGGTTTTGCTTTTTGAGCAATATTCATCAATGCGGGATAAAAATTACGATGTTTTGCCATAATTTCATCATATTTCCGTTCCGTATAAGCATCCGGGAAAGCCAGATTAGTAAGCCATAACTTGGCACCAATTTCCTTATTTAAAGCCCCTAGGACCAATTTTGCGTGCATGGATTTTGCAGATTTGCTGTAACGATTATGTGGGAAGGTGTCCGCCTCATCCAAAAACTTTTTTATGCCGGGCATCATGGAACGCAAATGGGCTACTCTCAAAGAAACAAACGGAAAATTTTTAGCATCTCCTTCCAGATAATTAGCATTGCAGAATCGCACAAATGGCTCCTTTTTTCCGGCAAAAATTTTTGCTAATTTTCCTTCTACAAGAAATTCATTTCCTGGTGTACAGCATCCGCAGGGGATATCCGGATCTACATTATCAATGGCACTTCGGATTAATTTTGCCAAAGAAGTCATGTTTTTCAAACGCAGAGATTCAAAACGTTTTAATACGGGCGCTCCAGGCTCCGAGTCACGAATAGCTTCCCGCAGTTCATCGGCCGTATATTGTTTTCCATCATAGTCATTAAATTGCTTTATATGATTCGGGCAAAAACATTCAAGGCCACGACCATTAATTTGGCGAAAATCATCATCAATAAGCAATGAATACGGATGCTCTTCGGCAATTAGTGTTATCATTTTATAGATATAATCACGAAAATTTGGATCAAGAATGCACATCCGATCAACTGGAAATTTATTAATATTTTCAGCCCGTTGCCAGTCTTCTTTACAACAGGCAGCTCCCAGCCAGCCATGCCCGATTGTACTCTGAATTAAAACTCCAACGTGAATACCACTTCCTGCCAATTTTGCCTTGTATTCATGAAAAATTTTTTTGAAAAGCTCTGGCTTCTCTATCGCAGGCCTGCCTTGCGGATGAAGAGTCATACAAAGCGCAACTTCATTGATGTCCGCAGTATTATAAAGTCTTTTGGCCTCCGATACCATATAGTCTATTTTTTCAGGATAAATACCTACAACATTTAAAAATCGCATTTTTTTCTCCTTTTTTTTGCTGAATATGAATGAATAAAAAAATAATTATTAGACAATTCGCATTCTTTTTAATAGTTTTTGCTTCAGACAGAAAAATCGCATGATTTTCTGATCCTATTTATCTTCTTGGGCCTCCCCTACAATGAGTAGGTTAATATGATAAAATTTTCAGTTTTTTCTATTCAAAGTATTTCGCAGACGCTCTGTCCCAGCCCACAAGAGTTTCTAAAGTATAAGTATTTCTCAGGCATAGTTAAATACAATTTTGCGGGATTGTTAAAAAAGGCGATATTGCGGTATTACCCGCCAATCCAGATACCCGATCAATGCGTCCGGTTATTTTTCAGCTTTATCAGACAAATTCGGTAGCCGTTCTAATACTAAATAAATTAATATACATTATCATGCCGGTCTATTCAAACAGTCTCAATTATTATCGTTTAACTTTATGAATAAGGACCCATCATTATACTTCTACATCTTCTTTTTTTGGAAAGCGAAGTAGCTTCTTACGATAATACTCCTATTGTTTTTTACGTAATTCTATTTCACAAGGCACCCCCTCGGTGATTGAAGTTATTAAAGCCTCAAATTTATCTAAAATTGCGACAATGCTAGTTTGTCCTTCAAGAGGAGGGAGGGAGATCTGCATTATTATTTTCGACTACAACTGGGGTCGTTATATTTGCAATAACAAAAGCCTTAATAGTTTTTTAGAAGTTGTGGCATCACATGCAGAAAGTCCTTGATTTGATCTTTCGTATTTCCATAGCCCATACTAAGACGGATTGCACACCGGGCATCCTGATCCGAATATCCCATTGCCTTTAATACAAGACTTATTTCATGGGATTCCGCGGAGCACGCACTCCCGCTGCTTACCTGGATACCGCAATATTCGGCGAGCATACGTGTTATAATAGCGCCCTCATAGCCGCGAAAGCCAAAGGATAAAATTGGACTTGAGGCTGTTTTGGGAGAAAAAAATATAATTTTATCGGGTGCAATTTTTTGTAATTCAGTACGCAAAAGCGTATTCCAGAGTTGATAGCGCTTCTGTTCTTCTGCGGCTTTCTGATAGGATAATTCCGCCGCGTCGGCAAAAAGGAGAATCGTCGGCGTATCCAGTGTTCCAGAACGCAAATTATGCTGTTGCCCGCCACCAAATAAAACGGGCTTTATCGGACAATTCGATCGATAGACCAGCGCACCAAGCGTGCCCGGACCGCCTATTTTGCGCGATGATAAAACAAGATAATCAATTTTTTCCTGATTGAAATTAATTTTTCGTTTCCCAAAACTTTGGGCGGCATCGACGCAGATAATCGGCTTTGAGCCGGTATTTATATTAGGAATTTCAGCTAAGTTCTGGCAGACGCCCGTTTCATTATTTAAATCGCAAAGAGCAATAAAATCAAATGCGTGCTGCAGTGGTGCTTGGGACCAGTTTATTTTACCCTCTGCGGACAACGGCAACAAATGAGTAACACAGCCTCTTTTTTCTTGCGCCAAAACAGATTGCAGCATCGCCGGATGCGCCCCCGAATCCACCGCAAAATTTTTACCCGGCGCGCTATTAATCGCGAGATTTAGGGCCTCGGTTGAGCCACTCGTCCAAATAATTTTCGCGCCGCCCTCTGGTAAAGAAAGCAGCGAGAAAATCCGCCGTTCGGCATTTAGAATCAAACGCCTGCTTTGTTCTGCAAAGCAAGTCCCGCCATGGGGATTCTGCGGATACCTCTCCAAATAAGAAAGATATCTCTTTTGTAATTCCGGGCGAATCGGACACGTTGCGGCATAATCAAAATAGGTTTTTAATTCCATCTGTTATCCGACATTCATCTGAACCATTGTTGCGTTGCTTTAATCCAGGCATCGGCGAAAAGTTGATGACCGGCATAAATAGGATGCACGCCATCACGAAGCCAATATTCTGCTGGCGCTTTTTGGCACGCATCATTCAACAGCTGCTGAGTTGGAATAAAAAGAGCCCCGAATTCTTTGGCCAGCTCCGCCGTATAAGCGCTTCGTTGCGCAACTTCCGTAACCCAGTCGTCTTGTACAACGCCAAAATGGAGCACATAGGGCTCCATAAGAACCAATTTTGTTTTTGGCAGGACTTCATTTGTCCATTCCAGCAAATCATGATAAACTTTTTTTGCTCGCGGGACTTCTACCCCATTGGGGATTGCCGCATCTTTATGCCACGTATCATTGACCCCAATCATAATGCTCAAAATATCGGGATTCAGATAAAGCGCATCCCGCTTCCACCGCGCATATAAATCCACCACGCGATTCCCGGAGATTGCGCGATTATGAAATTGCAGATCCAGTTTCGGCTTATCACATAATAATCTTGCTGCCACCAAAGCCGGATACCCATTACCAAGCCACAGATTCGGGATCGATTCCGCTTCAACCTCGCGGGAACGTGCGCAATCAGAAATAGAATCACCCTGGAAAAGAATCACTTTACTCATTGTCTTTTTTTCTCTTGTTTTGTTATAATGATATTTATTGAATAGCGGGCACAATGTAACAGCCGCTTGTCCATTCATCAATTGTACGGCTGTCTTTTTCAATCAGCCCCAACGCTGTAAAACGCTTTTGAACTTCTTGGTATTGATCCGTTAAGATACCAGATAAAAGAAGATAGCCATCCTGCTCTTTATGCTCTACAAAAGTAATTATATTTTCGGCTGCCTGCAAAAGAATATGCGCCAAAAGATTTGCCGCTACTACTTGAAATTGCCGTGGCGGTGTAAATGTATTCACATCGCCTGCCAATACTTCTACATCAGCAATCCCCGCATGGCGCAAATTTTGCTTCGTTGTAAGAATACACTGGGGATTAAAATCAAATGCGCAAATAGGGCGATAGCCCAATAAATGCGCGCCCAGAGATAAAATTCCCGACCCGCATCCGGCATCTAAAAAAGAAACTGGCGACATCGTTGAAAGTTCGTGACTTTGCAATTCATCAAGATATTGCAGACAAGCTTTCGTTGTTCCGTGCGAGCCTGTCCCAAAACTCATTCCGGGATCAAGCTCTAGCATAATATCGTCTTTATGAATTTCGGCATCTTCCCAGCTTGGCTTAATAACCAGCCGTTCCGTTGCCCGGAATGTATGAAAGTACTGTTTCCAATTTTCAGACCAGTCCTGTTCCTTTATTACCGCACAGCTTGCCACTGGTTTCTCTTTGGGAAAGAACTCCGCCCAATCCGTCAGCAAAGACTGAATCTTTTCCAGCATTGCTGCGCTTTCATCCACATTTTCGGCATTGATATAAACAGTGCCGATATGCGTTTCTTTATCAATATAGGAGGAAGTGACCATTTCCTGCGCAGCCAGTAATTCTTCCAGTAAAGAACTCTCTTCCTCACCGCAGATTATTTTTACCGCATACAGTAAATTCCCCATTTATAAAAAACTTCCTCTTAAAAAGCACTCATCTATTTTGATTCATTCATCCGACCAAATGGCGAAAGATCGCGTAATGTTTTTACGATCTTCGGCATTGCTGCCAAAATAACATCCACGTCCTCTTCCGTGTTATATCTTGAAAAACTGAAACGCACCGACCCATGCAAAGATTGGAAGGGCAGGCCCATCGCCTGCAATACATGAGAGGCCTCCAATGAATCCGAGGTGCATGCCGAGCCAGAAGAAGCACAAATTCCGGCATCATGATACAGATGCAACAAAATAGCCTCCCCTTCAATATACTGAAAAGCAATATTACTCGTTCCGGGCAAACGGTTCTCAAGATCACCATTCACAAATGTATCCGGACAAGAAGCCAAAATGCCCTGCTCCATGCGGTCACGCAACTTCCGTATATGGGCTATTTCCTGAGTCGCCCCAGCCAAAAGAAGATCCGCCGCTTTGCCAAGGCCTATAATATTGGTAACATTTTCCGTTCCAGCACGCTGCGCGCGCTCCTGATGACCGCCAATAAGCAACGGCTTATAAGGAGTATTGCGACGGCGATAGAGCACACCAACGCCTTTCGGCGCATGAAATTTATGCCCGCTTAAAGATAGAAAATCTATTTTTGTTTCTCGCAAACAAATCGGCACCTTTCCTACAGATTGCACCGCATCCGTATGAAATAACGCGCCATTCTGGTGGGCAATTTCAGCCAATTCCACAATAGGAAAAATGGTACCCGTTTCATTATTGGCATGCATCACAGAAACAATCGCGGTATCCTCATCGATAGCCGCGTGGACCTCATCCATATTTAAGCGCCCCTTCGAATCAACACCAAGGTAAACAACAGGGAAGCCCTGCTTTTCCAAATTCCGGCAAAGATTCAAGATAGCGGGATGCTCAACCGCCGTTGTCACAATTTTTTTCCGCCCGGATTGGGTCGCTAGAGCACTGCGAATCGCGGTATTATCCGATTCGCTTCCGCAGCTGGTAAAGATGATTTCAGCCGGATCACAGCCCAAAAGCTCTGCCATGGATTTTCGGGCGCTTCGTATCCCATCGGCGGGCTTTTTACTAAAGGGGTACGTACTCGATGGATTGCCATAATATTCTGTCATGAAAGGCATCATTGCATCCAGCACTTCAGGAGCCATTTGAGTTGTCGCATTATTATCGACATAAATAATTTTTTTATCGGGCATTTTATTCACCTCATTCTGCTCTTTTTACAACAATAGCTTCTGAGACTTCATCGTGGAGTATTTTTTCAATCCAGTTTTTAAATGTGATATTTGCCGTTGGGCAGGAAGCGCAATGACCCAGTAAACGAACGAGGACGACATTTTTTTTAACATCGACGAGTTCTGCATCGCCGTCATCCTGTTTTAAGGCCGGGCGGACAACCTTGTCAAAGACATTCTGAATTTTTTCAATTCGTTCCAGATTCGTTTTGAAATTCGTGCATCCGCTGCTGCTCTCATTGCAGGAACAGGCTAATGCCGTCGCCGGTTCTGGCGGAACGATTTCATTAATGATTTTTTGGATATCGCCTTTGCACTTACCGCAGCTACCGCCGGCTTTACAGAAATTGGTAACTTGCTCAACCGTTTTCAAATGATTCGTCTTAACGGCATTTCTGATTTGAGTTTCGGTAACATTAAAACAATGGCAGATTATTTTGTCTTGAAATTCTTCCGGCATGTTTTTTGGAAGCGGAATTTCGGGATGCCTCAAGTGCATATCTTTCAATGCGGCTTGGAAAGCTTCCATCCCCATTACAGAACAGTGCATTTTAGCTTCCGGAAGATCGCCCAAATAATCAGCAATATCCTGGTTGGTAAATTGAACCGCCTCTTCGATTGTTTTTCCATGCAGCATTTCTGTTAATGCCGACGCCGAAGCAATCGCTGACGCGCAGCCAAATGTACGAAATTTGACTTCTTTAATCGTTTTTTTATCATCCGCTATTTTTACAAATAATTTCATGGCATCGCCACAAACTAAATTACCAACATCTCCAATTCCATCAGCGTCGTCAATTTCACCAACGTTTCGTGGATTCAAAAAATGGTCCATCACTTTCTCAGTATAATTCCACATGATAGTCCCCCCTTATATTCAACATAAATATCTTTTGCAAAAAAAAAAGCCGTACCACAAGATATTAGCGGTACAGCCGAATACCGGAATGAGCCGGCAATAGAGAAAACTTATTCTTCTGATTTTGTTTTCGGAAGACCCCAAACACGTTCGCCGTCTTTGTATCGTCCTTCTTTTTTCAATTGATTAACGCGCTCATAACGTTTCATGACATTGCGTTTTTCGGTAACGGCACCCTTGGTCTTCAAACTGGGATGAATAGACATAATAATAATTCTCCTTATAAAAAACTCTCTATATTATAACATAGATTAATGATTAAAATTAAATTTTACGACTTTTACTTACTATATTGCTTTTGAGTATTTTAGCAACTCAGCCATTGCTTTTTTTTCAAAAAAATACTTTTTCCAACTATTTTTATCAAAATTCTTCGAAAATATCGAATTCAAAGAACTCCGTTAATGGAACTATTTTTGTAAAAAAAGCCAATTTTTCCAGGGCTGATTCGTTGCTATATTAATGTAGGTGCATTATATTTAAACATTTGACTATAAAATAATAAAGAAATGAGATAATATTGAAGAATTAAAGATGCGATCTGTTCAATTTGCAGGGAAATGGAAAAGCAAAAAGGCACTCTTAGCCAAAAAGATCAGAGGTAAAAACATTTCATTCATCCTATCTTTCGGTTTATTGATAGGAGCAAATTTCATATAAAGCCGCAAATCATTTATAAAAAACAGCCGGAATTTTTTGTTTTGGCTTTTATATATACGATAATAAAAATAGTAAAGATCATAAAATAGGGAGTCTAAGGTATGCTATCAGATAATGATACGCTTAAATTATATATGCAGAATATTAGTCAGTATTCACTGATTACGACAAAACGGGAAGCTGTTTTAGCGAAAAAAATAGCAATGGGTGATGCCGAAGCCCGCAGCGAATTAATTCGCAGTAATCTTCGTCTTGTCGTTAAAATTGCGCATGATTTCAAAGGGCTTGGGTTGCCTCTTTTAGATTTAATTTCAGAAGGCAATATTGGTTTAATTCGTGCCGTTGAAAAGTTTGATCCGACCAAAGGCGCAAAATTAAGCAGTTATGCCGCATGGTGGATTAAGCAGGCGATGCGCCGTGCGCTCTGCAATCAGACCAAAATTATACGGATTCCAGTTCAGTCCGCAAGTAAAATTAACAAGATTCAGGCAGCCAAGGGCAAATTAACCGAGAAGTTAGGCCGTATGCCAACGGATAAGGAAATTGCGGAAGCCGTCAATTTGACCGAACGCACGGTCAATGGTCTACGCCAAGGGAAAACGTATACTGTTTCAATGCAGGCGCCATTTAAAGCTGGCGAAGAGGGCGAAATCAAAGATATTTTACCCGATGACAAAACGATTGCACCAGACAATTTTATTAAAGACAATGAGACATTGAATCATATGATGAAATTAACCACGCAGCTTGAAGAGCGCGAAAAAGTCATTCTTGATTTGCGTTTTGGGCTAAGCACAGGCGCGCCAAAGACCTTGGAACAAGTCAGTGCTGCGGTTGGCCGTACACGTGAACGCGTGCGGCAGATTCAAAATCAGGCATTAACCAAATTGCGTTCAATGTTGAATGAAGATGGAAATTATGATGTATCGGAAATTTTGGCAGATGATGACAATACATATGCCCCTAATCAAAAATTAGATCACGATATCTGGGCACTGTAATATTGTCCTTAAAAGCCACCGGATTCATCATAAGAAGTCATAAAAAGAAAACGTTTTTTTTATAATTTCTGGGGGACTACAAAAGGAATGTATTGTTTTTTTGCATTTTTTTGCAAAAGAAGGATATCTCTTTTTTATGCAGCCCCTTAAATGAGGTCGTCTATGATGCTTTCTGGCAGTGATACATTAAAATGCTACATGCAAAATATCAGTCAATTTCCGCTGATTACAACAAAAGAAGAAGCGGAATTGGCACAAAAAATTTCAGCGGGCGATTTAGATTCCTATAAGAAACTAATCCGTTGCAACCTCCGCCTTGTCGTTAAAATTGCGCATGATTTTGAAAATAGGGGCTTGCCCCTATTGGATTTAATTTCAGAAGGAAATATTGGCTTGATGCGCGCGGTCAAAAAATTTGACCCGACCAAAGGCGCAAAATTGAGCAGTTACGCCGCGTGGTGGATTAAGCAGTCCATGCGGCGGGCCTTATATAATCAGACTAAAATTATTCGTATTCCCGTCCAGTCCGCGACTAAAATAAACAAGATTCAGGGCGCGAAGAAAAAACTATCAAAGACATTAGGGCGTTCCCCCACCAATCAGGAAATTGCGGAAGAGCTGGATTTTACCGAGCGCACAGTCAATGGTCTTCGCAGCGGGAAAACGTATACCATATCAATGCAAACGCCACTGCAGTCTGGTGAAGATGGCGAATTGGAAGATATTCTTCCGGATGAGAGAACGACTTCGCCAGATGATGTTATTGAAACCAATGAAACAATTCAATATATGATAAAATTAATGGAGCAGCTGAATGAGCGTGAAAAAATAATTCTTGATTTACGTTTTGGGTTAAGTTCAGGGACTCCAAAGACCTTAGAACAAGTTCGCGTTGAAATAGGCTGCACGCGAGAACGCGTCCGTCAAATTCAGAATAAGGCATTGTCAAAATTACGCTCATTATTAGAGGAAGATGGCCATCATACCGTTCTGGAAATTTTTACAGACAAGGGATTTTTTATAGGAGATAATTGAGAATAAAAACAATTTTCTTAAAATTTTATTGATAAAAGAGAAGTTTTTATATTTTCGGTTATATTATCCGGCCATGCGGGTAATATAAAATAATGATTTAATTTTCAAGTGCGGTAGAAGCTGCTCCTTTTTCATGTTTGGGTCGTTTCACTATGGCCAATATTGCATTCTCTTAAAAGAGAGCTTTTGAAGGTTCTAAATTATAAACGCAAGGCGTATCGCAAGCGATGAATGGGCATTTAGTGCAAAACGGAAACAGTCCTTTTTGACGAGTTTTTAGAGGCTATTATAGAATTATTTTTTAGAGAAATGGAACACCTGAATTGTTTCATACGGCGTATGGTAGATGTAAATTTTTATTTATTATCTTTGCTATTATTTTATTTTTAAGCGGATTTTTATTTTGTTTTCGGGGTTTTTATGATTTCAGATAATGATACAATAAAATTATATATGAAGAGCATCGGCGAATATCCGCTGGTCAATCAAAAGGTGGAAGCCGAATTGGCCACGCGTATTGCAGCCGGTGACAAAAGCGCACGAGAAGAGCTGATTTGCTGCAATCTGCGCCTTGTTGTCAAAATTGCGCATGACTTTAAGGGGCTGGGATTGCCGCTTTCCGATTTAATTTCGGAAGGCAATATCGGTTTAATGCGAGCCGTTGAAAAATTTGACCCCCGAAAAGGCGCCAAATTAAGCAGCTACGCCGCGTGGTGGATTAAGCAATTTATGCGGCGTGCACTGGCAAATCAGGCACGCACAATTCGCATACCCGTTCAGTCCGCCAGCAAAATCACCAAGATCAATGCTTCTAAAACGCGATTAAAAAAAGACCTCGGCCGTGAACCAAGCTCCCAAGAAATTGCTTCCGACATTAATTTAACAAAGCGGACTGTTGTTGGCCTTCGACGCGGTAAGACATCCACAATTTCTATTTTTGATCCAATCCAGGCAGGTGAGGATGGCGAATTCAAAGATATTATAGCCGATGAAAAAAATTCTGCTCCAGACAGTCTCATGGAAGATCAGGAAACACTGGCACAAATGCTGGAATTGGCCGAGCACTTAGAAGAGCGCGAGAAAGTTATTCTGAATTTGCGTTTTGGTCTGGACGGCAACCGCCCGAAAACGCTGGAAGAAGTTAGCAGTTCGATTGGCCGCACACGCGAACGAGTTCGACAAATTCAAAATCAGGCATTGGAAAAACTGCGACTCCTTTTGGAAGAGGAACGCACGCTGGAAGACTTTCAAACCGAAGACCAGGATAATGATGATGATTTTTCCATTGAAGAATAATCCGAATATTGGAGCAAAAAAAAAACGGGTTTTGAATGGAAGAAAAGGTCCTCTCAGAACGCCGGCGCATGGAAATCATAGAATCCTTCACAAGCACTCGAACAGACATAAAATACCGGCAACATATCAATAGAGGTCTTAAATATTTCAAGGCATTCCTTTTTCAAATGCAATTAAATAGCTGCCGAGTATGCATTGGATAAAGATAGACTAAAAGTCGTCATTTGCGCAGCAAAATAATTATAATTGCAGAAACATAAGATTTTCTACCCGGCCTATTTTTATTTGTATTCATAAACGTCAATATAAATCAGCTATTTCTATTGCCGTTTATGCTTTTATGTATTAAATTATAAATTAATTATTTTTAAGTTTTTTCCCTTTCAGGAGTTTTTATGTTTATATTTCTTCAAGATCTACTCAAAGATGGTGGCCCCCTTGTTTATATTATTCTTTTTTTCGGACTGATTGCATTTGTTTTATTTATAGAACGGATGCTGTTTCTACATCGGTCGAAAGTGGATACTCATGAATTACTGCGGGGTCTACTCAATCACCTCCGCAACGGAAATGTAAAAGAGGCAATCGTTAATTGCGATAATAAAACAGGCTCCATCGGTGAAATCTTTCGGGCCGCAATTGAACAGTGGCCAAATGGCGACAGCAGCATTCGTTATACTGTTGATGAGACTGCGCGCATTGTTATACCCCGGTTAGAAAGCAATATGAAATTACTGAATTGTATTGCCAATACCGCGCCGGTTATGGGGTTGCTCGGAACACTATTTTGGATGATGAGCATCTTTTCCAAAATGGAAGAAAAAGGCGGCCATTTTATTGAAACAATTCAATTGGCTGGTGATATTCGCGGAGCGCTGATTTGTACCGCCGCGGGACTTATTGTGGCGTTAGCTGCACAGCTGTTCTATTTCTGCATCCGAGAAAGAATTGACCGAGTCATTCAAGAAATGGAAAAAGGCAGTGCCGAAATTATATTTTTCCTTACCAATAATCCGTGCCCAACGAAGATGGAAAAAATTGCAGAACCGGCAATTCCGGAAGACCCTGAAAAGAATTTTGTACCGGAGAAATAAAAAAAATGATGCATTGGAAATCCAATCTTACTGAACATTACAGTATCTTTCCAAGTATTGTTGGTGTTATCAGCTTGTTCTTTATTCTGCTGATTCTTTTTATGATTAGCAACAGTGTCGTATTCTGGATGGGTACGAAGGTAGAAACATCTCTGACATTACCAACAGTCAATACCGTCGAATTAAATGTGGCAGATAAGCTTATTGTTACAATTGCCCGTTCTGGCCAAATCTTCTTTAACGAAAAAAAGATGGACTGGCATGACTTAGAACGGGAACTAGGCGAACGAGTGCGCGAAAGTCGACAGTCGTTAGCCAATGTTCTGCACAAAGATTCATCTTCAATCAAAGGGTTTGGCCGTGCGCCCATGATTATTGTTCGTGCGGATAAAGAGATTCCCTATGAAACGATCGCGAAAGTAATGGATCTTTCACGGTCTCTTGGACTAAATGTGTATTTAGCCGCAGATCCGCCAAAGACCTCTAAAAAAGTAAATCCTTAATCCTATAAAATTGAAATATTATGACTTTGTATCGTCATGGTTCATCCTCTGCTTCGGTATTTGATCGGAAGTCGGCGCGTTTGTTGATCGCTTGTTTAATTGTAGCTGTTTTGCATGCGCCGTTGCTCGTTCTCAGACCAGTAGACAATACTATTTTGGCCACCGTATTAGAAAATCGGAAGCCAAAGGTTGTAGCATTACGTCCTGGAACCAGCAAAAGCTGCACTTTTTTTGAAAAAGAATTATATCGCTGGGCAGAAGTGGCAGATTGTTCTAAAAACTACTTATTGGATTTAAAAGAAGGCTATCTTCAATTTATAACCATGAGCGCTCCTAGACCGCCTGTTTTTTTCCCAAAGATTAAAATTGTTCCGATTTCTATTCCAGATTTTGTGTTTCCGCAAACGGTTGTTTCCTGTACTGAATTATCGCTCGAAGATTCAATCTTGCAGAATTGGCCGCTAAACAACACCCTCCCCTTCATAAAAGACTCCAAAGTTGTTTGGGAAAATGGTGTCTTTTGGCAACTATATCACAAAGGCGGACTTAAAAATCCACCCGTTCTTTCTTCCGAGGAAATAAAACAACTCCAAGAGGGCCTTTCTCTTTCAGACATCAAAGACACCACCATTCTGGAAGTTATTTTACAGCCGGGATTATCGGTTCCGAGAGTCATCATTCGACAAACTTGCGGAGTCGTCTTGCTTGATTCTGCGGCAGTTCGCGCACTTCGGAAAACGATCGAAGAACAATTGAGACAATTAAATATCACCAATCCACATACATCCGAGAATTCTTTTTCATTGCGAAAATCATTTCTCTTTGAAGTGGATTGGAGATTCGCTCCGCAAAAGTAATTTTAACAGGACAGGAATGATAGAATGAGTTTTGTAATTACATTTGAAAACGCGATGATGATATACACAATATTTATTATTTTGTTAACCGCGCTTTGTTATATCTTTGATAAAATTCAAGACCACTCACGAGCTTGGAATCTTTCCAAATCAGAATTAATGAAATGCCAAAAATGCGGGAAAGTCTATTTATTAAAAAGGCAGGAAAAAAGCCGCCGATGCCCCTACTGCGGACAGCGAGCAGTCTCTTTCCGACTGCCTTATTCAGGAATTCGTGAAAAAGCAAAAGTAAAAGTACGTGAATTATGAGAATTGTCAGCGGAAAAGCAAAAGGAATTAAACTTACAGCCCCAAAAGGACGGTCCCTACGCCCGACCGAAGACCGAGTCAAAGAAGCACTGTTTGCCACACTTGGCAATTATGTGCAAAACGCAATGGTCCTCGACCTTTTTTCCGGTACGGGCGCCCTCGGATTAGAAGCCCTAAGCCGGGGTGCCGAAAATGTTTATATGTTTGAAAAAGCGCCAGCACATCTTCCTTATATTAAACAAAATATTTTGGCCGTGCAAAAATCAATGCAAAATAATTGCGGGTTATGCAAGCTCTTTAGTACAGATGCTAAAAATGCACCCACAATTTTAAATTCACTCGCCAATAAAATAAATCTTATTCTTGCCGACCCGCCTTATGATGTACCTAAAAATGCCTTCGGCGCCGAAGCACTGCTACTCGATACAAAACTGGCAGAATGGTGCGCACCAGAATGCATCCTCGTTCTGGAACATCACTCCGATACGATCCTCCCCTGGAATGAAAATGCGGGCTGGAAATTGTTGAAACAAAAAAAAATGGGCATCCGCACAATCTCTTTTGCAAAAAAACAATAATAGCCCAAATACCCAGAAAAAAATATTCGGACTTTTTTTTACGATTTCTGCGGAAATTTTTACCCGTATCCGAAGAATCCCCTTTAACCGTTATTCCCCCCAAAATAAAACTGTTTCAGCCTTAAAAAAAACGCCCCGGTGCTTTAAAAACAAAAAAATATAGGCCTATATTATTATTGCTATTTATAGTAATAAATGTGTAAATCATATAACGTAAATAGAGCCCTTACAAGGAATCATTCATGGAAGTTTCGATATTTAAAAACAATAGTATTTTTCAAAAGATCAAAAACACCGATGCTCTTTTTGAAATTCCCATTTTGCCAAAAGAAGATTGTAACATAACCATTGAATTTTGTTTGCCTTTATTAAATTTTCATCGTTACTGGAGTCCCGAATTAACGACGCCTTCCAATAAACTTCCATGGGATCTTAAAATATCCTCTGCCACACAAATCGATTTCCCTTATTTTACTTTTTTTGACTCCGATCAAAAAAATTCTGCGTCCGTTAGTTTAATTGGTGCTGTCGATGATAATTGCTTCCACGTAAAAATGAATCAGGAACAGTGCACCTACGATATTGTGATTAAAGTTGCTTCTTCCGGAAGCCCTTTTACATTCCGTCTCGATCAACGAAAAATAGACTGGCAGGAATGCCTCGCCAGCTGGCGAAACAGTATGCAAAAATTATACCCGCAGCGCATTATTCCACAAGACGCATGGAATCCAGTCTTCTGTACGTGGTATATGGCACATGCCGCCATCACACAAAAAAAAGTCGAAGAAACAGCTGAAAAGGCTATAAAACTCGGCTTTAAAACAATGATTATTGATGACGGATGGTGCTTCGATGAAATGAAACGAGTCTCGCCAGAAACGATCCAAACGTGGTATGAAAGAATCGGCGATTGGCAAGTATCCTCTAAAAAATTTCCGGATTTTAATGCCCATGTAAAACGCATACAGGCGCTGGGAATGAAATATCTTTTATGGGTCGCGCCTTTTCTGATTGGAGATCATAGTAGCGTCTATCCAAAATTAAAAGAGAGCCTCATAAACGGATATCATGAGGGATGCTATACCCTCAATCCAATGGATCCGAAAGCCACTAAAATAATTGCAGATAAATTACTCGAACTACTGAAAAATCACCCCATCGACGGACTAAAAATTGATTTTCTGGATTATGTTCTTCCCGATATCGATCATCCGCATAGCACTCAAATGATGAAGTTCATTCAAAATCTTACCGATGCTATCCGAAAACACAATATGAATTCTTTGATTGAATTTCGACAAAGATATGCAACCATGCAAATGCTGCCGTATGCGACGCAATTCCGCGCCGGAGATGTGCCCTTCGATTTCGTGGAAAATTTTCAGCGAATTTGCCAGATTCGACTTTCCATCGGCGACCAGGTCCCTGTTCACGCAGATCCGATATACTGGCATCCGGATGAATCTATTGATAATATTGCCCGGCATTTGATCGCATCTCTAGCTGGGGTTCCCATGCTTTCTATAGATCTGGAAAATATGCGACCTGATGTAAAGGAAGTCCTTAAAAATCATATCGATCTCTACTATAAATATCAGCAAACCCTGAATCACGGAAAATGGCAAATCCGGTATAACAATTCCGCGGTCGCTTATGCTGCTGCCAGTGGTGCTGATGAAAACGTATTATTTATCAATGATTCCGCATACTATCCAGAAGCCCTAAAAAATTACGCATCCGCAAAATCACTGCTGGTCTTCAATTTATCGGGGCAGGCTTTGCAGTCTTTTAGTGGAACCTGTTATCAGCCATCCGGCAAAGAGGAGCCCCTAAAAAGCATTCCTCCCGCAGGACATGGCGTTATTCTTGCCTAATCGACTAGCCAAAGGGAAAAAGTTCGATGGCGGACGCAAAAAGTTCATCGATATCATCAAAATAATTTACGACTGCCGTAAAATTGTCCAGACCAACAGTATCCTGCTAGTGTCACGCCTTATAACCGCGATCTCGGCAGAAATATTTTTAAAAAGATCGTTTCGATATTGATCCTGAAGACTACAAGAAAAGGCTTCGCGCCTGTTTTATACTATAGAAACGGTGCCCCGACCGACAACAGAATTTTGTCGCTCAGAGACCGGCGAAAACAAATAGTAACGGTCTTCCCTCCCAGAAATGGACTCTTATTGATGATTTTTTTTCGAGCCAAAATTTTCCCAAGTCCTTTTAAAGACTTAACGGCACAATGGTTTAGACTATTCTTTCTATTCATTCACAAAACGCAGAAGAGCGCTCATTCCCACCATTCCCGATTCAAGATCACCGGCGGTTTTTCTTCAATGCTATCCCATATCATCCCATCAATAAGGATGCGGTTCGCCGGTTGATTCCGCGAAAACCAGAAACTGATACGCATTCGTGAAACGGCATCCCAGGCAGGCGGAGCGGCTCCTTCCGCCGCAAATAAAGACTTCGATACATAAATTTTTTGCCAATTATTTTCAGTCAGTTTTAAACCATATTTGACAAAATAATTTTTAAGGTCCTTATTTCCCCAATACAATGCAGACTTCTTAGTACAATGCTGCATCTGCAACCAAAAACGCACTTGCGCAACATCCTTTGCATTTACGGTAGTGGACATATCCAGCGTGAGACGAGCTGTTTCATTAGCCTTTGTGGGAGGTAATAGCAACTCCAGACACTTCTTTCCCTCTTTCGCATCTTTCGTATTCAAAAGTATTTTAACAGGTGCCTTAAATCCACTGGCCACAATCGTCCATTCTGCTTTTAATTGGTCCAATGTCGCATATTCAAATCCTTCCGTTGCGCTTGTCTTTTCCGCCGCTGCCGATACCAAAGCCAGCGACAATACAAATAGAACAACAAAATTGAACAATAATATTTTTTTCATAATCATTTTTTATTTCCTTCGTTGCTTTGCACTGATACAGCGAATAAAGCCAGTGACATTTCTTGATTAGCAGCGGTACTTACGGTGATATTTTTAATAACCTTTTCCGGCGATGGATTGTTCCACTCAGTCATGAGCAGCTGAATACGGAATCCCGCTTTTGTTTTTCCGGCGTAAGCGATTTGTGCCTTAAAGGCTCCCATTTTGCTATTCCAGTCCATGATATTCCAACGATAGCGCAAAGGGATTTCACACGAACTGCCATCCGCATAATTAATCCGGTACTTTCCCACAGGTGGCATGGATGTAGCCTTACTCCAAAAATGAAGGCGCTCTTTATTCTTGGGGATATTACAAGCATGGAGAAATGCCAGACGCCGCGCCCGGCAATGAACCGGTATTATCACCGGTCCGACTGCAAGGCCGTCATTTGTATCACCACTCATCAATACCACATTATGATCTCTTGGGCTGCCCATTAAAAAAGGCACATCATCACAAACAATGTTTTCATCAAAAACTGAGCTCAATGAATTTTGCACACCGTAACCGGGCCAGGACTGCACATCATCACTAATGCACCCATTAAAGGCCTGCTCCAGCGGAATCAATTCCCAGACGCCATTTTCAGTAAGCGATCGTTTCGGTACGTACATCTGCCGTATTTTATAGATTGGATCATAATGAATATCCTCAAGTGCAGGAATCGCCGGACTCCAAGCGTATTGTGCACCCAGTGTAATAGCAAGCCATGCGCTTGGTGATATCGTGCCAACCTTTGACCAATTACCAACATCATACCAATGCGTATTGACATGCCCAATTACCTTTGCATTTGCCGCAAGTCCGGCGTTCAAAGTCTGAATACCTTGTGGCTTAAGAAAGGACGCCCCCAGCACTGAAAAACCTTTTTGAGTAAAATACTCAAGACGCTTTTTGGCTGCCGCATCAAAAACGCTGTAATCCCAATAGCCAATGATGACATCTTTCGGGATCTGATCGACGATTTTATATCCTTGAGCCAAATTTCCACCGACGACCTCCCCTGCAGGGAGTAGCATGTCATGCCACATAATGGTTTTAATACCGTGAGCAGCTAGGTTATCATGCAAATACAAGATGGTTTTTAGAAAAAGTTGTGATGGATCCTTTACTTTGCTGCATTTCTCACATACTCCAAACGCACCAATTTCATCAAGAGAAACATTGAAATACCGCGGCTGGAATACCTCGCTTGCTTCATCAATAATATCTTTCATAAAGTCATACACGGCTAGATTCGAAGGACACCATGTTGCCCCCCAGGACCGGTCTGCTGGATTTTCCAGAAATGCAACATTCTTTGGATTATCAAGAATCCATTTGCAATGACTCAGCATTTGATACGTCGGAATAACTTCAAAATATCGGGCTTTGGCATAATTTACCAACTCCTTTACTTGATCTTTGGTAAAAGCACGTTTTTCGGATAGCGGAAAAGATTGTCGACTATAGCGCATATTTCCGCCGATTTCAATCATCATAGTATTCAACTTCAGTTGCGCGAATGTATCAATCATGCGCTTTAACTCTTGTACCGCTCTTGTGCTCGCCACACATTTTGTAAGCGTCATGTGTACACCACGCATGCCAAGGGTCGGCTCATCGCGTATTTCACAGCCTGGAACTACGAGGTCTTTTCCCTGACGCTGCAAAAGCTGTTTCAATGTCTGCACCCCGTAAAATACGCCAGGTGCGCCCTTTGACCGAATGACAATACCGTCCCCGTCAACGCACAGGGTATAACCTTCCTTGTTTTTAGAATCCTTGTCATCAAGTCCACCAATCTGAAGAATAATTTTACGCTTACCAATATCTTCCTGCGCCGCGACAACCGGACATTTTATTCCGCAGACATTTTCCAGTTCTTGTTGCAAATCCTGCGCTGCTATTCTGTTTTCTTTCCCCGAAACAAGAACCATGTCTTTTGTTAAAAGGAAGGAATCTTTATTCCAGACAACGCTCTTCGGTTGAGGAACAATATTTATGCCTGTAGAGAAAATATAATTGTCTGTACCCACAGAACGGGACGCCTTCTTGACATATGCGACCGGATTTTCCGGCGTCCGATGTGGTTCCCGTATTGCCTTCCAAAGCGCCTCGGCATAGCCTTGCATTCCTTTGTCACCGGGATGCCAGTTCACACCAGCATGCGTGAAACGCTTTTCACTTCCGGCGGATGCTGTCGGATCTGCATACACTGCAGAGATATCCACAAAAACCGCACCTTGGCGCAAACAAGCGTTTCGGATCATTGTATTTTTCAGTGGGCCGCACCGCCACGCGCCGCAACAATAAATGTGCGCGTCCGGATTTGCTTTTTTCACGGCTTCAATCAGTTTTTCATACGGTTGTTCAAAGTCTTTTGGGGTTACTTTGCGGTCATTTTCGCCAAGCTGGATAATGACAAGATCCGCCGCATGTTTGGTAATGGATGAAAGATTCGCAAGTTTACCGGCAATGGTGCCACCACCCAATGCATTGATGATTAACTCCGGTTTTTCTGACTGCGCCGCGCAAAGCTTTGCATAAAGCAGATGCGCAAAATCTTTCTCCATGCTTGATGCCGCCATCCCCCAATTTCCACTCCAGCCGAGGCTTTTAGCCGGCGCATGTTTCGTAATGCTGTCACCGACAACAAGCATTTTTTTCACGGGCTGATTTGTGCTCAATCGTGGTTTCACACTCCCCACGGCTGCTACGGTTGAAAGAGATATATCAGCAATCGAAACAGTCGCATCTCTAAAAGCGCCAAAAAACAAGCGTAAAGAGCGCGGCGCAGCATCGTTTCCATTCTTGTCATTTTGGATCGCGAGGGTGCACTCATATTCTTTTTCTCCAGCATCCAGTTTTATCGTAGTACTACCATAAACTGTGTAAGGTGGCTTACTCAGAATATAAGAGGCGGTAAGATTTCCCGCTTTTTCTGCATTGGCCTTAAATCTCAGATTATAGCTTTTATCCGTTTCTAGATCAAGCGATTTGATAAGCTGGACATTTGTAGCAATCTGCTTTTTTATGCCCGGCGATTTTACAACAGCCATCCCATCCCGCATTATCGCAAAACCACCAGCATTCAACACCGGCTTGTTCGCCCAAAGATTCCAACCACTCGCTTTTGAAATCCCGGTATCCGGAAGGAGATTTTCACCGAACACCGTGATTGATAAAACAACAGCAAACAACACAGTGAACGTTTTTAGAGAATATTTCATATATTTTATAGTTCCTTTAATCCGTTTCCCTCCAGCTAAAACCGGAAGCTTATAATTGTGACCCGCAAAATGCCGTCTCAATTATTTCCTTAATGCACTTTACGAAACAAGTCACGATACTCCATTTTTTTATCCTCGTTTCTTGCCTGCAAACAAACTCCCAGATTGTTGACCGCTCTCTCTCCCTGCAGTCAAAATAAAAACCGCAGCAGACCATACTTTTATCCGGTTAAATTCGAACAATACTCAAGAAAGTCACGCGCAATATAGCTTACACTTTTCCCCTTCCTAAACCAAACATTTCAGGAAACAGAATGGAAAGACCTATCGTTCCAAAACGGAATCAGTTGTAATTGCCTGCCTAAAAAAACACCAGCAAAACAACCACTGATTTCATTTCGGTTCTATCAACAGACAAAGGAATTAAGGCTCATTCGCATAAATGCAATTACCATTCGCAGGAACCGCGTCAAGAATTTCATCCTGACTGACACTATCGACATGACCGTCATAAGCGCCATAAACGCCTTTCGCACTGTGACGCGGATAGAATATCCAGCGATCTGACCCCGTATAATTAGCCGAATTATTGTACCAGTGATTTGAAACATAGATGTATGGAAAATTCATATAGCCATAATTAAAATGCCCAAGATTGTTCCACAGACCGGGAGGAGTAACAAGCGGATTGGCATCAGGGAAACCATTGTCGCCGATGCAAATGGTGGTCGCTGGATGTTTCAGGTCATACAATTTAGAAGTACCGCGTTCCAGTCCATTCGCCTTATTAATCGCATATGAGGTCGGCGTATAATTGAAGTAGTCCTTGGATTCAGCCGAGCTTTGAACGGCAGTATCGGAAGCGCACAATAAACTGGCATATTTGAGGTACTTTCCTATACGCAGAAGTTTTCGCCAGGTCACGGTACTTCCGTACATCGTAACAGCCCTGGGAATTAGATAGTCATTATTATCATCCTGATACATATTGATGCACAGCATGATCGTTTTCTGATTAGATGTACAATCAATCTTCTTTGCTTTCTCCCGCGCTTTGCTCAATGCTGGCAACAACATGGATGCCAATATCGCAATGATTGCGATCACGACGAGGAGCTCAATGAGTGTAAAACTACACGTGGCTAATAATTTACAACCTGTTTTTTGTTTGTTCATTTTTTTCTTTCCTTTTGTTTTTTTTGATCCGATGGCGATAAAATTCTGTGATTGAATTTTTGTTTTGTCTGAAAAAATCTTCATCCTTTTACGCTTGGCTTTTTCTTTCTATATGGTGCCCGCGAAAGCCCATGGGTTCACTTTTTGTCAGCACTAACAAATTATTATATCTTATACAAATGCGTTCGGTAACCATTGTTTTGTCTTGGCATCCCCTACACCAACAACCCACTTTATTTCCTTTTCTCCATTTACCGGACTTACTCCAACGAGTAATTCATGTTTGCCCGCGTCAAGTTCGGTATCCGTGAATTGATTAATCGGAGCACGGTGAAAAGACGGAGCCATACGACCACTTTCACGCCCGAACGCAAATTCACCATTGATCCAGACACGGTTGTTGGAGGCAGAATTAAACATTATCCGAACATCTTGTTTTTCCTTCAATTCAAACTTAAAGCGCATCATATAAAGACTATCATTGGGGATTTCAGAAGTGGAAATGCTACCATAATTGCCCGGAAATTCGTGGATTTTAGTCGGTTCCTTCAATTGTGGTGAAAATCTTTCAGAGTCTTGGGCAAACCATTCCGTAAAAATTCCCGCTTCGGCCCGCAATTTCGGATTCTTGAGCGCCTTGATGTTTGTTTCAGACTGTAAATCCCGCAAACGAACACGTCCCCGTAAATCGATCACCATATCCGTAAACTCATCCAGAGTTGAGGGATGAGTTATCCCAGTAATGCCATCGTTAAGCACTAACTTCCGCCCGATTGGTTTCAGCCATCTTTCATCAATACCATCAGGATTGATAATTCCCATGATTGCGCCAACACTGGCAGTGGTACAGTCGGCATCACGGCCACAATTTACAGCCAGACAAATAGTTCTACTGAAATCTCCTTTGCCTAGAATCAGAGCCATTATCGCAAATGGAATATCCATGACCACATCCGTAAAATTTTCACTGCCATAGTTCTGTAAAATAAGTTCGCGAATTGCCATTGGATTATCCGAATGTTTGCACCATTCACGGGTGTCCCGAACAGCTGTCGCGAACCGTGAGTCCGCGGGAATAACGTTCAGGCCGGCGTCAAGCAATTTGTTGATATCGGACTCAAGAAACGCCATACTTTCCACCGCAGCCCAAAATTGCTCTGCATAAATTCCATTACCCGCGTGATCTACACAAGCATCTTCATAAGCGAACGCGGCTGCTTTGTCCGATTCACCCGGTGCCAAACAAGCCCAAATCTCACTACGAATCGCCGCGCCCAAACCATCTTTAAACCAATTATCATAACTCCCGGAATAAGGCGGCCGTATTCCATTGCGCAAATTTCGAATCGCAATACCGTATTCATCCCAAGGAAAAGCGACATGTCCCAACCATGCGTCGGCAAAAACGTCACGATCAATTCGCGGGGATGCCATTTTGTCCAACGTGCATGCCCATAATACTTGTAAATCCAAATCATCATTCGGTATCATATCCGTCGGAACCGGATTATAATAAGTCAGGTTGAGTGGACCATCACAACCTTCATACGGCTGCCCTAAAGTACCACCGACCGCTTTCCCCAGCCAGCAACCCATAACTTTCTTTCTATAAATATCTTGATCCATGATCCTCATCCTTTAAAAAACTAAATGCAACTATACACCGCAACTGTTGCTATACAACATATTCTGTTTTTTTGATTTGTCAAGGGCTTACGATTAAAAAAATGCAATAAATTCTCTTTTTTTCTTAATTTTTTTTAAAAACAACTGTACACAGCAACAGTTTCATGCATTATATTCTAAAGAACAGGATGCGGCAAGAGCTTGGCGCCAAAAGAATAAATAATTTAAAAATAGGATTTTTCAATTGATGACCATAAGACAAATAGCAGAGCTTGCAGAGTGTTCGCCGTCTACGGTATCACGGGTACTCTCCAGTAAAAAAAGTAGCATCCCGATAAGCAAAAAGACCAAAGAAAAAATTCTGGCTGTTTGCAAAGAATATGATTACACTCCGAATATCAATGCTTCGCGTTTTTTTTCAAAGCAAGCAAAAATTATCGGCTTGCTTATTCCATCGACCGAATCCCTTATTGATGACAATCTAGCCAAAGGGATGAACGCGATTTACGATACGTTACAACGGAACTCTTACCGCATGCTTCTGTTGACAATGGATAAGCAATTCATTGAAAACAAGGAATATCTAAATCTGTTCAAGCGCCGTGAAATCGATGCTTTGATTATTTGGGGCGCTTCTGGCGACTGTAAATGGATAGATGAACTTGCAGCCAACAAAATGCCTTTTGTGCTCCTCACGAACCCTTATAAAAACCATCCGGCTGTTTATTGTGATGACAGCGTTGGTATCACGCAACTTGTAAAACATTGCCAAGCCCGGGGCGCAGAGTCCTTTGTTTACGTAACAGTAAGCGGTGGGGACTGTTGTTTAAGACGACGCACGAGCTTTTCTGAATGGATTCCCAATGGCAAATTTATCAAAGGCTGTTTGAATATCGAAGACTGCGAAAAAATAGCAGACACCATTTTAAAACAGCGTCCCGATGCCGTTATCTGTGGCAATGATCGTTGCGCTATCGGGCTGGAAAAAGCTTTATTGGAGGCGGACCTTACCATTCCGAAAGACATCATGATAACAGGAGCAGACAACATTGAGTTAGCGAAATACTGCCCGATACCACTGACCACTTACGACCAAATGGCCCACAAATGTGGAGAAGTCTGTGCCAATATGATTTTAGATTTTCTGGACAAACAAAAACAGTTGTCATCCATAAGTATCCCTCCTGAATTATGCATCAGAGGGTCGGCTTAGTTAGGGCATTGGGAAGTTGGGGAGCTTAACCACAAATAAAACAAAAACGCACAAAAAATCTTGTCAAACTGCTTTCTTTCGGATAATAACAGCAACAGCAAAACAGACAATCCTATTTTCAAAAACGTTTTCAGGAAAACAAAGAAGGTGCGGTCTTTTTTCCCCGGCTGTCAAAGGATCTTAGAAAAGAATAATTTTGTGCGGTCTTCTTTGGGGTGATTGAAGATTTCAGTTGGATTTCCCTGCTCCACAATAATTCCCTCGTCCATAAAGATTAGTCGATCGCCTACTTCACGGGCAAAGCCCATTTCGTGCGTAACGATAACCATTGTCATACCCTCTTCCGCGAGCTTTTTCATAACATCCAGCACTTCGTTAATCATTTCTGGATCCAGTGCGGAAGTAGGCTCATCGAAGAGAAGGGCTTCGGGCTTCATCGCAAGCGCACGCGCAATTGCCACACGCTGCTGCTGACCACCAGACAAGCTTTCCGGATAGGCATCTGCTTTATCCGCTAAGCCGACTTTTGTCAGCAATTCCAGAGCCGTTTTTTTTGCTTCCTTCTTACTGATATCGCGAACCTTCATGGGGGCCAGCATTAAATTTTGAAGAACGGTCATATGTGGAAATAGATTAAATTGCTGAAAGACCATCCCAATTTCTTTTCGAATCAAATTTATATTTGCATTTTCTTTTAATTCTACGCCATTGATAACAATTTTTCCACTCGTCGGAACCTCCAAATAGTTCATACAACGAAGAAGTGTACTTTTACCCGATCCCGATGGCCCGATAATAACAACGACTTCTTTTTTGCTGACATGTAAGTCAATGCCTTTTAAAACTTGATTGCTGCCAAAATCTTTATGTAAATCTTTAATATCTATCATTCTGTTTTAAATCTCCGCTCTACAAGACCTACTAAACGCGCGATCGTAAAAGTCATGATTAAATAAATAATAGCGACCGCAATCCAAATTTCAAAGGATGCGTATGTGCGGGCGATAACGATCTGGCCCTTTCTAGTGAGTTCCTCAAATCCGATAACAGAAACCAAAGAAGAGTCTTTCAGCATCGTAATTAATTCATTACCCAGCGGCGGAATTATTTTTTTAAAAGCCTGCGGCATAATAATATGCTTCATCGTCTGAAACCAGTTTAAGCCAAGCGAACGCCCAGCCTCCATTTGGCCTTTGTCAACAGCCTGAATGCCACTTCGGAAAATTTCAGCAACATACGCACCGCTGTTAATAGAACAAGCAGAAATAGCCGCAAAAAAAGGATTGACATGCGACCCTATTATAATCGGCAATGCAAAATAAACAATAAAAATTTGTACCAGCAACGGCGTGCCACGAATAAAATCTACATAAATATTCGCGCTATATCTTATCACTCTAAAAGGACTTAAACGCGCAACTCCAGTGACCATCCCGATTAAAAACCCAAAGGTCACACTTAATATCGAGATTTCCAGCGTTACAAGAGCACCCTGCAGCAATAACGGCAAAGAGTCAAATATGATTTTTAAGTTAAAGTCCATAATATCTTGTCACAATTTCTGAATTTCAAATGATAAAAAAGGGATGCATCTCAATGAAAAAAGATGCATCCATCTCCTTAATCAAATTTTCATTTATTAAAAAACTTCGCAGTTAATCAACATTGCTGCCGAACCATTTTTCATAGATTTCTTTATATTTGCCATTTGCTTTCAATGCCGTTAACGCGGCGGAAATTTCTTTTGCCAATTTTGTGTTGTCTTTTTTCGTCACGATGCCATATTCTTCAGCACTGAGAGTCTTTCCGACTAATTTTGCATAAGCATCGCCACCGCCGCTTTTCAGGAAGTAGGACATCACCGGCAAATCCTGGATAATAGCATCAATGCCGCCATTCTTTAACTCTAATACAGCATCCGTATTCGCATTGAAATTCTTCACTTTTGCATCTTTGACCTTGCCGGCCATGATCGCCCCAGTCGTTCCGATCTGCACGCCAATATTTTTGCCAACTAAATCCTCAATGCCCTTGATTTGCGTTTCGTCTTTTCTCACGGTTACTTTTAACCCAGATTGATAATAAGGAAGACTAAATGTTACATGCTTTTTACGATCCTCTGTAATCGTCATTCCCGCAATTGCCACATCAATATTGCCGGCATTCAAAGCTGGGATTAATCCGTCAAAACCCATATTCGTGATATCAATTTTTACGCCCATCTGCTTGGCAATGGCCCGAATTAAATCCATGTCATAGCCTACATATTCACCATTCTCTTCAAATTCAAACGGAGCAAACGTGGCCTCTGTGCCAATTTTCAAAACTTTCAAATTGTCGGCCTTCTTACTGCAACCCGCAAAAACAAATAATGTCAGAGTTAACGCGATCGATAAAAACAAGTTTTTCATAAATTTTCCTTTTCCTTTTTTACATTGATATAAAAACCAAACCATGAAGTTCAATGATATTTTACAGTATCCTAATACATGACACCTTAGAAACTTATTGAAGTCAATCCCTAAAAAGATGTTTTTATAATATAAAACCTTTTTTTTATTTAGGTTTTAAAAAACGATTTTTTTTCTCAATATCTTCTTTTATTAAATCATTTAAGATGTTTAAAATCAAAAACGACGCACGTCCGTGCGCCGCTACAAGGGGGATCTACAAAATAACGGGATATTTAAATTAAAAATAAAGACGTCGCCAAGACAATGGCATGTTTAAAATCAAAAACGACGCACGTCCGTGCGCCGCTACGAGGGGGATCTACAAAATAACGGGATATTTGAATTAAAAATAAAGACGGCCCCAAGACAACCGATGTTTGAAATCAAAAACGACGCACGTCCGTGCGCCGCTACAAGGGGGATCTACAAAATAACGGGATATTTAAATTAAGAATAAAGACGTCGCCAAGACAATGGCATGTTTGAAATCAAAAACGACGCACGTCCGTGCGCCGCTACGAGGGGGATCTACAAAATAACGGGATATTTCTTGTAGTTTTCCATCAATTAGTATACTACAAGATAGTCGCTGTAACTATTGATGCTCTTAAAATAAGCATAATATAATCTTTCTTTCAAAAAATCAATAGCGATTATATTTTTATTTTACCT
>Ga0172377_10000919_pt1 | contig 28979 bp, 25 predicted proteins | sample Pumphouse3metaG_FD_119749 | JGI IMG/M metagenome (GOLD analysis project Ga0172377, IMG submission 119749) | Leachate microbial communities from a municipal landfill in Southern Ontario, Canada - Pumphouse #3 metaG | ecosystem: Engineered > Solid waste > Landfill > Unclassified | place: Canada... | reverse complement strand
TGACCTCCGGACCTTTGCCTTGTTTGGCAAGTCCCACCAGACGGTCAAGCTCCCTGAGACTCTGCTTTTCCTTCTCAAACTTACAGTAGACGCTGAAACAGGGAAGCATGTAGACCAGCAGGTTGTACTTCTCAAGGGCGAGGAATATGTCCGTGCACCGGCCACTGGCCAGAATCTTGTTCACTTCCTCCGTCAGGCGGGAAGTAGAGGTACGGGCAAGTTCTCCGCTGTAGCGGTGTATGGCGCGACGTACGTCCCACTGCAGACGGAATCCAGTAGTAACCGAATACTTCACGGCACGGATCATCCGCACGGGATCTTCGGTGAACGAATCATCCAACGGGATGATCGATCGGATCCTGCGCTTTTTGAAATCCTCCATGGCGTGGTTGAAATCCAACAGTTGTCCATTGGTGGGGTTGTAGTACAGCGAATTGATGGTGAAATCCCGCCGTTTGGCATCCTGGTCCACCGAACCGAACACATTGTTCGACCCATCCTCCGCCTCTTCGCCGGAACGGAACGTAGAGCACTCGATGATCTTCTCGCCGAAGATCAGATGGACCAGCTTGAATCGCCGGCCGATGATCCGGGCGTTGTAAAAAAGCCGCTGGATCTGCCGGGGGGACGCGCTGGTGGTGATGTCGAAATCCTTGGGGATCAGGCCAAGCAACAGGTCCCTCACCGCGCCTCCGACCAAGTACGCTTCCGCTCCGCTTTGCTGGAGCTTGCGCACCGCCCACGCCGCATCCCTGTCGACCAGCGCCGGATTGATGTGGTGTTCGTTCGGCGTGTAAATATTGGCGAAGGCTACGCTTCTACCCTTTTCATCCTGTTTATATCTGACCAGCATATGTCACTCAAATGATAAAGATTGAAAACTGCAGTATTGCAGTCGACGTTACGTCTGTTATAGAATTATTTGTACACGAATCAGAATAAAAATACAACAGGAGCGTACCACCGTGGGAAGCGGGAACATCATAGAGCCCAAAATACTGAAAGGTTTCCGGGATTCAATGCCGGAAACGGAAATCGGAAAAAAAGCGATCATCGCGAAACTGGAACGGAATTTCTCCACCTATGGGTTCGTCCCGATCGACACTCCGGTGCTGGAATACACCGATGTGCTGCTTGGCAAAGGCGGCGGAGAGACGGACAAGCAGATTTTCCGGTTCAAGGACAACGGGGAACGTGATGTGGCGATGCGCTTTGACCTGACCGTCCCGTTCGCCCGGTTCATGGCGGCCCATCTGGCGGAGCTTCCCCTTCCGTTCAAACGATTTCATATCGACAAAGTGTGGCGCGGCGAGAATCCCCAGAAAGGAAGATTCCGGGAATTCACCCAATGTGATTTCGACATCGTCGGCGTGGACAACGCCGAGGCGGATTTTGAAATCCTTTCCATGATGGATTCTTCCTTCGCCATGCTGGGAATTCCCGGCTATACGTTCCATGTCGCACACCGGGGGTTGTTCAACGCATTCCTCCAACATATCGGCGTGGAAAGTCAGACGACTGAAATCCTCCGGACGGTGGACAAACTGCGGAAAATCGGAGCTGAGGAGACCAAGGCGGAACTTGCCGCACTGACCAAAGACCAGGCAAAGGCCCAGGCCATCATGCATTTCATCACCAAACCGGAAGAAGCGGAAAGCTTCCCCCAGACGTTGGCACGACTCTCCCAGCTTGCCGGCGGAGAGCAGACCCACACGGCGCGGATGGAAAAGATTTATTCCTATCTGGCTGATGACGGCATTGCCGGCCACTTCGTCTATGATCCTTCCATCACCCGTGGCCTGGACTACTACACCGGCATCGTCTATGAAACGTTCCTGGATGGAATGGACCAGTTCGGTTCGGTCTGTTCCGGCGGACGGTACAACAACCTCGCTTCGCTGTACACCAAGCAGGAACTGCCCGGTGTCGGTTCGTCCATCGGGCTTGACCGCCTGATCGCCGCGCTGACCGAACTGAAAAGCCCGCTGCTGTCCGCCTCTTCCGCGGCGGATGTGATCATCTTCGCCATGGATGAGAACCTTCGTCCGTGGTATCATCAGCTTGCCCGGGCCATGCGGAACGCGGGACTGCGGGTGGATGAATACCTTCTGGAAAACAAGAAGATCGGCGCCCAATTCAAATACGCCGAACAGCAGCGCATTCCGTACGCCTTGATCTGCGGCTCCAACGAGCATGACGCGGACAAGGTGACGCTGAAAAACCTGCTCGACCGTGAAAACAAACAAATGATCAGTCTCGAGGAAGCGATCGAGACGATCCGTAAAGGAAGTTGATTTGATGGATTTCAAAAGCCTGCCCGTCTGGCAGCATCGCCAGGACATCCTGGACGCATTGAAAACGCACCAGGTGATCGTCGTGGAAAGCCCGACCGGTTCGGGTAAGACAACCCAACTGCCCTTGATTCTCAAGGAAGCGGGGTACGCGGAGACCGGGGTGATCGGCATCACCCAACCGCGAAGGATCGCGACGCTGTCCGTCTGCGATTTCATCAAGAAACAGCTGGGGGACCAGAACGGGCAGTACTGCGGCTACAAAATGCGGTTTACGGACACCACGTCCCCCCAAACCCGCATCAAGATCATGACGGACGGAATCCTTCTGATGGAACTGAAGACCGATCCCCTCCTTACCCAGTACGGCGTCATGGTGGTGGACGAGGCCCACGAGCGGTCGCTGAACATCGATTTCATCCTCGGCATGCTCAAAGGCATCATCCAGCAACGGCCATCGTTCCGGGTGATCATCTCATCGGCGACGATCAACACGAAGAAGTTCTCCGAGTTCTTTGATTCCTGCCCGATCATCTCCATCACCAGCCAGGTATACCCGGTACAGGTGATCTACAAGGACATGAAGGGAGCCTCGGACATCGACAGCCTGATCCCTTCCATCCTCTCCATCGTACGCCAGCGAAAGAAGAACGGCGATATTTTGATCTTCCTTCCCGGGGAGTTCGACATCACCAAGACGGTCAACGCCCTGTACATGGATGATCCCAACGAGGATCTTGTCATCTATCCGCTGTACGCCCGTCTTTCCAAGGAAGAACAGGAATCGGTGTTCACTCCGACGCCGAAAGGCAAGACCAAGGTGGTCGTCTCGACCAACATCGCCGAAACCAGCGTGACGATCGATGGCATCACCACCGTCATCGACTGCGGCGTGGCGAAGATCAACTTCTACAACCAGAGGAACTTCACCAGCAGTCTGGTGGCCCTGCCCATCTCCAAATCCTCCGCAGAGCAGCGCAAGGGAAGAGCGGGAAGGACCCGGCCAGGTGTCTGTTACCGCCTGTACGGAGAGAAGGATTTCCTGTCCCGATTCTCCTACAGCACGGAGGAAATCCTCCGCACCGACCTGTCCGAAGTGGTGCTGAGGATGAGTGACCTCGGCATTTATGATTACGAACATTTTCCGTTCATCACCAAGCCGAAGCTTTCCGCCATCCAGAGCGCCGAAGAGACGCTCCGGTTCATCGGCGCCATTGACCAGGACCGCCATCTGACCAAAACCGGGGAACTGATGTGCAAATTCCCGTTGCTGCCCCGTCAGTCACGGGTGATCGTCGAGTCGCTTCTCCACTACCCCGATGTGCTGCAGCAGGTGCTGGTCGCCGTGGCGTTCCTCTCCTCAAAGACACCGTTTTTGTTCCCTCCCGGTGAAGAGGATCTGGCCCGCGCCGCCCAGCGCTCGTTCGCAGACAAGACGTACGGTGACTTCGTCACCTACCTGCATGTGTACGAACAGTACGTGAAGAACGAAACCCAGGAGAAAAAGCAAAAGTTCTGCAAGACCTACTACCTGGATTTCCAGAGCATGCAGGAGATCGTCCACATCACCGAACAATTGGGGGACATCTGTGGCGAAATAGGGTTCCCGTTGTCCCATGGCGGAAATCCCAAAGAGTTTTTGATCTGCATCGCAAGCGGACTGTTGCAGTACATCTGCGTTCGTTCCGAACGGAATGCCTACCAGTCGCTTACGGCCAACCAGATCTTCATTCATCCTGGTTCCGATTATTTCCGCACGCTTCCCCAGTTCATCATCGCCGGCGAGATCGTCCAGACCAGCCGGATGTACGCCCGGTCGGTCAGCCCGTTGCAGAAAGAATGGCTGGATGAGATCAAGCCCGGCTTGTACGCCCAGCTTACCCGTTCGTTCGCCGTCCGGAAGAACAACCAGGAGGAACGGTCCGTCGACAAGGCGCACGCGCCGGTGGAAGGAAGCTATCGGGACAACCAGCAGGCCGGCCAGATGGTACAGGTGTATCACCACACCTATCCCACCGAAGCTCCTCAGGGAGGTCGCAAAGGCAAGGTGTGCGCCTTGATCCCCTACGAAGATCTGGCGGCGCTGAAAACAGCCAACGACCGCGCTCCCAAACGCCCACGGAACTTCAATGCCGTGGTACTGTATGGAGGATACCGGATCCATCAGGGAGACAAGTTCTTCTCCATCATCGATTTGGCGGGAAAGCTGCGGACCGACGCCCCGATCTACGACGCGCCCCCCACCGGAACGTTCACGTTGGAGGAAAGCAAAGCGCTTGTTGAGAAACTGGACAGCCTGATGTGCTTCGTCAAATCCAAGAAGGATCGCAAAACCTTGGCGTTCATTTCGCTGGACGGGAACAACAACACGTTCCGCTTCACATCCAACCGCAATTTCTTCGACGCGTTGGATGATACCCTCTTCACGCTGGGGCAACTGGTCGAAGACCTGGAAACCGCGGGAAAGACGGATGATGAGCGGGAAGCGAAACGGATCTACGCAAAACTGCTGAAGAAAGCCGATTAGTACGGTTTTGCGATGACCAGTTTCTGGACCAACGGGACCTCAAGGGGCATCAACTTGAGGTTTCCTTGGGACAGCGGGATGATGAACTGCACCGCGCCGCCCAGCTTTTTCTTGTCGTGGGACAGGTGCTCCGCGTATTCGATCCAATCCCCGCGTCCGATGCGGTAATCCACCGGGAATCCGTAATCACGGAACAGTTTGATGATGCCGTTCAGATAGGTCTCATCCCCCAGGTGCAGCTCCAGCGCGGCTTCCGCCGCACGGCAGGTACCCCAGGCGACAGCCTGTCCGTGGCTCATGCCGGAGAAATGGCTGAGCGATTCCAACGCGTGGCCGAAGGTGTGCCCCAGGTTCAGCATGCTGCGGATCCCCTTGGTTTCCAACGGATCCTGTTCCAGATACCAGTTTTTCACGTTCAAGGAAAGGGTGACAAGCTGGTCAAGCGTCGGGACATCCCGTTGCATGATCTCCCGGTGATGGACAATCAGGAACTTGTACAGTTCTTCGTCCGGAGAGAGAAACGCGTGCTTGATCACCTCCCCCAACCCGTTGAGGAACTCATGGTCGGGAAGCGTGCGAAGCGTATCGACGCACACAAGGACCTCGTCGGCGGGATTGAACGTGCCGATCAGGTTTTTCGTCCCTCCATAGTCGATGGCCGTCTTGCCTCCAAGGCTTGCGTCACACATGCACAGCAACGTGGTGGGCACCAACGTCAGATGGCAACCGCGCATGTACAGCGATGCGGCAAGCGCCGTCAGATCACAGACAACTCCCCCTCCAAAACCGATGAAGCGTGAATCACGGGCCATGCCGTTGTCACTCGCCGTGGAAAGAATGCGAAGCAATGATTTCAGATTCTTGTTCTCTTCTCCGTTTTCCAGCACGATATTGTTGGTTGGAAGCTGCTTGAACAGGTTCGACGTATTGGTGTCGAACACCCACATCACGTTCCTCCCATACCCACTGAGATAGGATGCAAGATCCTTCAAGCCGGAAGAGAGCAGTACGTTGGTCGTCCGGCCTGCGGCAAGCGTGCTTTTCAGAAGGGTTTCCATGGTTTCTTTTTACCAGTTTCCGTCCACTGTTACAAGATGGTTCCATACCACTTCCCTCAGGGGGGAAAAGTAGATACATTATGGCTTGAGATGAAACAGGTTTGGTATTTCGACAATGCCGCGACGACCAAAATCAGTGATCGCGCATTGCATGCATATATTGAGGCAAGCAACGAAGATTGGGGAAACCCGTCATCCCGGCACAAGGCCGGTCGTGAGGCACGCGCCCTGTTGGAAGGGAACCGAGCGACGCTGGCCTCACTTCTCGGGGTTTCCGCGAACCAGCTTTTCTTCACCGCCTGCTCCACTGAGTCCAACGCCATCGTACTGCAAAGTCTTCTATGGAGTCCCCAGCCTGGCCATGTGATCATCCCGTCCATCGAGCACAACGCCGTCAAAGGGTATGTGCGCCTTCTGAAAGAAAAAGGATGGAACGTAAGTCTGGTGGACGCTCCGGAAGGATTCGTCGATCCCGACACCATCGCGTCGCTCCTCACGCCACAGACCCGTATGGTCGCCATCATGCTGGTCAACAACGTCACCGGAACGATCCAGCCGGTGAAGGAAATCGTCCAGATCTGCAAGGACTATCAAGCCACGCATGGCGGCAGAAAGATTCATGTCCACACCGACGCAACCCAGGCGCTGGGGAAAATCCCGTTCCGCCTGACCGATCTTGGGGTGGACAGCGCTGCGTTCTCCGCACACAAGCTCCAAGGCCCAAAAGGCGTCGGGCTTCTGTACAACACCGACCCGGCGGTCATCGGACTTTCCCGTGGAGGAGAGCAGGAAGCGGCGCTCAGGCCGGGGACGGAAAACACGCCGGGCATCGCCGCGATGACGGTGGCCGTCCAGGACGCGCTTTCCTCGCTGGACGCCCATTACGAACAAGCGGTTCACTTGAACCACATGATCCGAATCGAGCTGGACGGTGTCGTCCAGTTCCTGACACCAACGAAAGGATCTTCTCCCTGGATCCTGAACATCACGACGGACACCTACCCCAGCGAGGTGTTCACCCGGATGCTGTACGACGCGGACTTCTGTGTTTCCGCTGGCTCCGCCTGTTCCAACAACGCCCAGGGGAAACAGGAGAGCGTCATAACGGCGATGCGTTTCAGCCCCGCCCAGGCGCGTGGTTCGATCCGCATCTCGCTGGGATACCAAACGACGGAACAGGAAGTCATGCTTTTGTGCCAGACGATCCGTCACCTGTTGGGAAGGGGTTGATATGGGAAATTCCACACTGTATCTCGTCCGATTGGGCGAGATTTCCCTGAAAGGGTTGAACCGTGGGTTCTTTGAACGACGGTTGAAGCAGAACATCAAGGCCAAGCTCAAACCGTACCACAGCGAAGAACACAAGCAGAAAGGCCGGTTGTACTTCGACATCAGTGACGATTGCCCTCGGGAAATCATCGACATGGCGTTCCGCACCACCTTCGGCGTGGTGGGTTACTCCCAGTGCGTCCGCTGCCCCAAGGAGATGGATGCCATCCGGAACAAGGCCAGGGAATTGATCACCCAGCCACCGTTCTCCTCCGGAAAGGGGACGTTCAAGGTGGAAAGCAGGAGAAGTGACAAACAGTTTCCGCTGACCAGCTACCAGATCGACTGCGACCTGGGAGGCGTGGTGCTGGAAACCTATCCCGCCATGAAGGTATCGGTGAAGGATCCCGAGATGGTGCTGTACTGCGAGATCCGTGACGAAGCGTACCTGTACACCAGTCCGCAACCCGGTCCTTCGGGACTCCCCTGCACCACGGCAGGCAAGGCGATGTTGCTTCTCTCCGGAGGGATCGACAGTCCGGTTGCCTGTTACAAGATGGCAGGCCGCGGCTTGAAAACCGAGGCGATCTACTTCCACGCCTATCCGTACACCAGTGAGGAAGCGCTTGGCAAAGTGAAGAAGCTCGCCAGCCTGCTCGCCCCGTACAACATGGGCATGCGCCTGTGGGTGGTGCCGTTCACCGAACCCCAGCTGTGGATCAAGGATCACAGTCCGGAAGACGAGCATACCCTGATGTTCCGCGGGGCCATGATGCAGGTGGCCAACCGGCTCGCCGACAAAGCAGGGGCGCTTGCCATCGTCACCGGGGAGGCGCTCTCCCAGGTGGCAAGCCAGACGCTGGAATCGATGGCATGGTCGGACAGCATGAGCCAACGACTGGTGCTTCGGCCGCTTGTGGGCATGGACAAACAGGAAATCATGGGCCTTGCTGAGAAAATCGGCACCTACCAGACTTCCATTCTCCCCTATGAGGACTGTTGCGTGATCTTCTCGCCACGGCACCCCTTGGTACGGCCGGACAAACAGGTCATGGCGGAGCATTACCACGCCATGGAGATTGAACCATTGCTGGACAAGGCGGTCAGCGAAACAACGTGGATCGACTTCGATGTCCATGGACAAGAAGTAGGGAGAAGCGAAACGTGAGACTCGGACTTGATGTAGGTTCCACCACGATGAAATGCGTCCTGCTGGACGATGTGGGAAATCTGGTGTTCAAACAGTACCAACGGCACTATTCCCAGATTCCGGAAACGGCCCTGTCCCTGCTCTCCCAGCTGAAACCGTATCTGCCGGACGGTCTTTTCACGTTCTCCGTTTCCGGCTCGGCCGGCATGGGTATGGCACAGAACCTTTCCATGCCGTTCGTCCAGGAGGTGTACGCCACCCGTACGGCGATTCTTGCCTACCTGCCCGGCAGTGACGTGGTCATTGAGCTTGGCGGAGAGGACGCCAAGATCCTGTTTCTCAAAGGAAACCTGGAAGTGAGGATGAACGGTACCTGCGCCGGTGGCACGGGGAGCTTCATCGACCAGATGGCATCGCTTCTGAACGTCAAGGACGACCAGCTGGACCAGCTTGCCAAACAAGCCAAGCAGACCTACACCATCGCAAGCAGATGCGGGGTGTTCGCAAAAAGCGACGTCCAGCCGTTGATCAACCAAGGGGCTGAGAAAAGCGACATCATCCTTTCCGTATTCCAATCGGTGGTCAACCAGACGATCACCGGGCTTGCCCAAGGCCGGCCGATCGCCGGCAACGTCGTCTATCTGGGAGGGCCGCTGACGTTCCTTCCCACCCTGCGGCGCTGTTTCGACGAGACGCTGGGAGTCACCGGGCTCTGCCCAGAGAACTCCCTGTACTACGTTGCGTTGGGAACGGCGCTTGCCCCGGGTGGCAAAAACGTCACCTACGAGATGCTTGAGAAAGACCTGAAGGAATACACCAACAAAGGGTCGTACGTAAGCCTTCAGCCGCTGTTCAAGGACGAAGAAGACCGCAAACGGTTTTTGGACCGTCATGCAAAGGCGAAACTTCCCACCGCCCCGATCGAAACCTACCAAGGGGACGCGTTCGTCGGCATCGACTCCGGTTCGACGACGATCAAGGGATGCGTCATCGATACCAAGGGAAACCTGCTGTACAGCCGATACGAGAACAACAACGGCAACCCGGTGGAAGCGGTCAGGGCGTTTCTCAGTGATGTCCAGGCCACCTACCCCAACGTCCACCTGCAGAAAGGGTGTTCCACCGGTTACGGTGAGGCGTTGATCAAAAACGCGTTCGACCTGGAGTATTCCATCGTCGAGACGATCGCCCATTTCATCAGCGCGCGGACGTTCATGCCGGACGTTGACTTCATCATCGACATCGGCGGGCAGGACATCAAGTGCTTCAAGATCCGCGACGGTGTGGTGGACGACATCTTCCTCAACGAAGCCTGCTCCTCGGGTTGTGGAAGTTTCCTGCAGACCTTCAGCCAGGCGCTCGGCTACACCCCCGCCCAGGCGGCTGCCTTGGCGTTGACGGCCAAGCGGCCGGTCGACCTGGGGTCACGGTGCACGGTATTCATGAACAGCCAGGTGAAGCAGGCCCAGAAAGACGGCGCCTCGGTGGCTGACATCTTCGCAGGACTTGCCATCAGCGTGGTGAAGAACGCCTTGTACAAGGTGATCCGTTCCACCGACGCCACCACGTTGGGACGCCACATCGTCGTCCAGGGAGGAACGTTCCTCAATGACGCCGTACTCCGGGCGTTTGAGAACGAGCTGCAGACCCAGGTGGTCCGTGTCGACCAGGCCGGCTTGATGGGCGCTTATGGCTGCGCCCTGTACGCCATGCGCCAGCACGCCAAAGCGCCACGGGAACGGACCATGCTGGACCTTCAGCAACTGACCACCTTCACCCACAGCACCAAGACGGTGCAGTGCAAGGGATGCACCAACCACTGCCAGCTGACGATCAACATGTTCGACCATGGACGGAAGATGATCAGCGGCAACAAGTGCGAGCGGATCGTCAACCCTGCAAAGTTCATCTCCAATCCTTCCACTCTGGACATCACGGCATTCAAACAGGAATACATGGTGCGGTTCAAACCCCTTGCCGGCCCACGAGGAAAAATCGGGCTTCCCATGGGGCTGAACTTCTGGGAGAACCTCCCCTTCTGGTACACGTTCTTCACCTCTCTTGGATATGAAGTGGTCGTTTCCCCCCAGTCGACCCGTTCCACCTATCTTTTGGGCCAATCCACCATTTCGTCCGATACGATCTGCTATCCGGCGAAACTGCTCCATGGCCATGTCCTCTCCTTGTACAACGAAGGAGTCTCGACGATCTTCTACCCGTGTTCCAGCTACAACATCGACGAGGGAAAAGGAGACAACCATTTCAACTGTCCGGTGGTCGCCTACTACCCTGAGGTGTTGAAGCACAACATCCCCGCCGTCCAGGACGGGAGGATCAACCTGTTCAGTCCGTACGTTTCCCTCTCCGACCGGGCGTTCTTCCCCAAACGGATGGAGGAAGTGCTGAAACAACTGGGCAAGTTCCGGAAAAGCGAGATCAAGATGGCAAGTGAGAAAGCGTACCAGGCGTATGATGATTACATGACGGCGGTTCGCGAACAATCACAGGCCATTATCCAGGAAGCCAGGTCCCGCCATATGCCGATCATCGTGCTGGTGGGCCGTCCGTACCACAACGATCCGGAAGTCAACCATGGCATTGACCGGTTGATGCTGCAGTGCGGTTGCGCCGTCATCTCCGGCGACAGTCTCTCCCCTTTGGTGGGAAAGGAGAAGCGCACCGTACTGAACCAATGGACGTACCACGCCCGGATGTATGACGCCGCGCGGTACACATTGGACCAACCGGACATGCACGTGGTGCAACTGGTCAGTTTCGGATGCGGACTGGACGCCGTCACATCGGATGAGATTCGAGCCATTCTCAAACAGAAAGACCGGATCTACACGCAGATCAAGATCGACGAGATCACCAACCTCGGTGCGGTCCGCATCCGGATCCGCAGCCTGCTCGCCGCCGTGGAGGAAAAGGAAAACGCATGAGCGCGCCATTCACCAAAGAGATGAAGAAAGACCATGTCCTGTTGATCCCCGACATGCTGCCGATCCATTTCTCCCTGATCATGAAAGTATTCGTCAATCATGGCTATCAGGCCGAACTGTTGACCAATCGGGGACCGAACGTCATCCGGGAAGGGATGCGGTACGTCCATAACGACATCTGCTACCCCGCCCAGCTGGTCATCGGACAGTTCATCGACGCCTTGTTGAGCGGAAAGTACGACACCCACAAGGTTGCGCTGGTGATCACCCAGACCGGCGGAGGATGCCGGGCCAGCAACTACCTGTTCCTGCTGAAAAAAGCGCTGCACGAATGCAAGATGGACTATATTCCGGTGATCAGCCTGAACCTCAAGGGCATGGATGAGAACCCAGGCTTCAAACTCACCCCGATCATGATTCTCCACGCCTACTGCGGATTCGTCTACGGTGACCTGTTGATGATGGTCAGCAACCAGGTCCGGCCGTACGAGACCACCAAGGGACAGACCGACGCCCTGGTGGAGAAATGGATCAAGATCATCGGGGACAAGTTCGCCAAGAACCATGGGTACATTGGGTGGGCGATGCGGCATAACTTTGAGAAAATCGTCCATGAGTTCGCCGCCATCCCGGTGAAGAAGGAACGGAAGATCAAAGTGGGGATCGTCGGGGAAATCTACATGAAGTACTCCGCCCTGGGGAACAACGGACTGCAGAAGTTTCTGGAAGACCAAGGATGCGAGGTGATGATCCCGCCGTTGATGGATTTCCTGTACTACGGCATCGACAACGCCCAGCTTGACCGTCATTACTACGGCCATCTGTTCTGGGCATCCATCCTGAACAACTTCGCAAACCATGTGGCCTTCATGATCGAGGCGATGGAACTCAGGGCGATGAAGCAAGGCGGGTTCAACGCTCCCGAGCCGTACCGGATGACCAAGGCGTACGACGAAGGCTTGATCGACTTTGGCGTCAAGATGGGTGAAGGATGGCTGCTCACCGCCGAGATGCTTGGACTGGTCCACATGGGCTTCTCCAACATCATCTGCGCCCAGCCGTTCGGGTGCCTGCCCAACCATATCTGCGCCAAAGGGATGTTCCACGCGGTGCGCGAGCGGGTGCCCCAGGCCAACATCGTGCCGATCGACTACGATCCGTCGGCCAGCCACGTCAACCAGGAGAACCGCATCAAGCTGATGCTGGCCATCGCCCAGGAAAACCTGATGAAAGAAGAAGCGGCGGAATCCAAAGCCAAGGAAGGTTAAAAAAACCTTCCCCACTCAGGAGGAAGGCAAAAGCAAACTGGGAAACAACGACCGTCACAGCATGACGTGCATGTGTTCCTTGATGTCGGCGATGTTGGCGTTTCCCACCTCGTTGGCACGTTTGGTGCCGGAAGCGATCAACTCCTTCACCTCATCCTTGTGCGCCTCGTAGTAGTGGCGCTTCTCACGGATCGGATCCAGCATCGTGTTCAGCACTTCATTCAGCCGCTTCTTGCAGGCGACGCACCCGATCTGGGCGTTCTTGCACATCTCGCAGATGTTCGGCGCCTCTTCCTTGTTGAAGACGGTATGATACTTGTACACGTTGCAGATGTCCGGATGTCCCGGAATCTTCACCGTGATGCGGGCGGGATCGGTGACGGCGTTGCGCACTTTCTCCCAAATTGTTTCCGGAGGATCGGAAAGATAGATGGCGTTGCCAAGGCTCTTTCCCATCTTGGCGTTCCCATCCAGACCGGACAACCGTCCGATGGAGGAAATACGGTATTCCGGCTCGATGATGCGCGTCCCATACAGCTCATTGAACTTCCGGACGATCTTCCGGGCAAGCTCAATGTGGGGGATCTGGTCTTCCCCGACCGGCACCAGCGACGCGTTGCAGAACGTGATGTCCGCAGCCTGGCTGACCGGATACCCGAGGAATCCATAGGAAAGATCGGAATACCCGTAGTTCTTCGCTTCCGTCTTGATCGTCGGATTATGGCTGAGTTGGTTGCAACTGACGATCATCGAATAGAAGATGGTAAGCTCCGCAATGCTGGGCACCTGGCTCTGCTGCAGAATGGTCACTTTCTGGGGATCAAGCCCGACGGAAAGATTGTCCATCGCCACTTCGTAGATGCTCTGGTTGATCAACTCAGGATGCTCGAAATGGGTGGTGAGCGCCTGGACGTCCGCGATCTCGATCCAGGTATCATATTGATCCTGCAGTTCCACCCTGCTCTTCAAGGATCCTACGTAATGCCCCAGGTGGAGTCGTCCGGTGGGACGATCCCCCGTGAGGATGCGCTTCTTCCCCTCCATCTCAATTCCCTTTTTGGGCGGCGCACTGCTGACAGGCGCCCTGCCCTTTGTTGTGATCGGTGCAGTAGAATCCACTGCCTTTGAAGATCACCGAAGACGGGGTGAAGACACGGCGCACCGTGTGCTCGGCACCGCATTTCGGACAGGTCTCCGGAGCGTCATGATGCATCAGCGATTGTTCCAGTGTGAACGTCTCATGACAAGCGTCGCACTCATATTCGTAATACGGCATGGTTTCTCTCCTATACCAAAGACCCCAGTTCTTCCAGCATGCCGGAGAACTGGGAATCCAGGATCTTCATATCACTCATAGTAAGCAAATTCCCCTCAAGGGTAAACATGTTCCGGACGTTCTCCAGGGAAAACTTCTCCCCATCCCTGCGAAGTTTCGCCACATAGGCGCTCCGGAGCAGTTTGGACAACGTCGCAGCCTTCTGCTCGTCAACCGCCGTGATGGCGATCGTCGCCACATGGTCATCATCAATGGTCACCATCAGTTTCTCGATGGCCGGATACACCGTCTGGGGGATTTCCAGTCCAAGATCAAAGAACGTCGTCGGGTGGACGGCATACAGCGCGATGGACGCCTGGGAAAGACGTCCCGCCGTCACGTCATCCATCGTCACCGGTTCAGCGAACAGCTGTTTCTTCTCATCCCAATTTCCGTTGGTATACATCACCACCCGGGACGAAAGGGAACCGATGTTCACCTCCCCTTTGGCATAATGATCCTTCTCTTTGGAAAAGGAAGGATCGGAACGCATGGCCACGGAAAGCAGGAACGAGGGGAAATCCCCTTCGATCACCGCGGTTACCTCACCGGAAGAAAGCGTGAGCGGCCCTTCCCCTTCTGGGGTGATGGCCGCGCTGATCCGCGTGCTCCGCTTTGCAAGCTCTTCGCTTCCCAACAGGCGGAGGGCGAGATCCGGCTCACGCTTCGTATCGATGGTGACCAGGACATCTCCCGTGCGGGCGATGTTCTGCATCGGTCCGACCAACCCGCCACCCACCCTGCGGGTGGTGGCGCAGCCGGAGAGGATGATGCAGGCGATCGCGCTGTACAGGAGAAGGTTCCGTCTCATGCCTTGCTCAACTGGAATTTCACCTGGTTCTCACCGCATTCGATGGCACTGCAGGTCAGGTTGGCTTTCTCCACGTTCTGGCAGAGGGTCTCACCCTTGATGTAGTCCCCAAAATCGGCGAACACCTTGTCCACCAGCGGAGTACCATCATACTTCATGTTGATGCGGTCCGCCACGTCAAACCCATTTTCCTTGCGGAGGTTCTGCACGGCGTGGATGATCTCCCGCGCCACACCTTCCTCCATCAAGGACTCGGTCAGCTTGGTGTCGAATCCGACGGTCACCGTTCCTTCATTGAGCACCTTCACCCCTTCGGCTTCGGAGCGCTGCACGATGATCTCGTCCTTGGTCAGATCCAACGAACCGCCTTCATAGTCGATGTGAAGCGCCTTGCCATCCAGGATTTCTCCGATCGCCTCACTGGACAGCCCCTCGATCCTTCCCGCCACTTCCTTCATATGTTTGCCTAGCAACTTGCCCAGCACCTTGAAGTTCGCCTTGGCGCCATAGGAGACCAGGCCGGTCTCATCGCCCTGCAGTTTCACCTGCTTGACGTTCAGCTCCTCGGCGATGATGTCCTCCATGCCCTTGAGGATATTCCGTTCGTCTTCCTTGCGGTCGACCAGATACATGGTTGCCAGTGGCTGGCGGATCTTCAGGTTGTGGGAGGCGCGCAACGTGCGGCCCAGCGCAATCGCTTTCTGGGTCAACGCCATCTCTTCCTCCAACAGCGGATCACGCTGGGCGGCGTCATACAACGGATAACTGCACAGATGAATCGATTCCGGCATGTCATCCGTCTTCAGGTTCTGGTAGATTTCCTCAGTGACGAACGGGATGATCGGGCAGGTCACCTTGCAGAAGGTCATCAGCACACGGTACAGCGTGTCGTACGCCTGCTTCTTGTCCTGGTCGTTGTCACTCTTCCAGAACCGTCTGCGGCTGCGCCGGATGTACCAGTTGTTCAGGTTGTCGATGAACGGGATGAACTGGGAGCAGACCGCCTGGATGTCGTAGGCGTCAAACGCCTTGGTGCAGGCATCAGTGAGCTCCTCACTCATGCTGATGATCCACCGGTCAAGCGGATTCTTCAGATCCTCGAACTTCGTCTCACCGGGCTGGTAGCCATCGATGTTGGCATAGGTGACGAAGAACGTGTAGGCGTTCCACAGGGGGATCAACAGCGTCTTCAGGACCTCCTCCACCCCTTTGTCACTGTAGTTCACCTCGTCAGCGTGCACCACGGCGGAGTTCATCAGATCGAAGCGCAACGCGTCGGCGCCATAGGTGTTGATCACCTTCACCGGGTCGCTGAAGTTGTGCAGGCTCTTGGACATCTTCTTGCCGTCGGCGGCAAGCACCAGGCCGCTGACCACACAGTTGCGGAACGCCGGGGAATCGAACAGGCCCGCAGCGATGACGGTCAACGAATAGAACCAACCACGGGTCTGGTCCAATCCTTCGTTGATGAAATCAGCCGGGAAGTGCTTCTCGAAGTATTCCTTGTTCTCAAACGGATAGTGCAGCTGGGCGTACGGCATCGAGCCGGACTCAAACCAGCAGTCCAGGACATCCGGAATGCGCCGCATCGTCGAACCGTCCGGAGCCTTCCAGGTCAGTTCGTCCACATACTGCTTGTGCAGGTCAGGCACCTTCTTTCCACACTTGGCTTCCAGATCGGCGATCGAGCCGATCACTTCCAGATACTTGCCGCTGTCGCTTTTCCAGATGGGGATCGGGTTGCCCCAGAACCGGTTGCGGCTGATGGCCCAGTCACGAGCGCCTTCCAGCCACTTGCCGAACCGTCCTTCCTTGATGTGCGCCGGAATCCAGTTGATCTGCTCGTTGCACTCCAGCATGCTCTTCTTGATCTTCTGCACATTGACGAACCAGCAGCTCATCGCGCGGTAGATCAACGGCGTGTGGGTACGATAGCAGAACGGATAGGCGTGCAGGTAGTTCTCCCGCTTGACCAGCTTGCCTTCGTTGCGCAGCCGGTTGATGATGTCCTTGTCGCAGTCCTTGACGAAGCGGCCTTTGTAATCGGGTACCTCATCGGTGAACTTGCACTCCATGTCCACCGGGCAGACGACCGGGATTCCGGTGTCTTTCAGCACGTTGTAGTCATCCTCGCCGAAACCGCTTGCCGTATGGACGATGCCGCAGCCATCCGTCGTTGTGACGTAATCGCCCAGCACGCAGGTAAACGCGCCCTGCTTCTTCAAGTCCTTGAAGTATGGGAACAACGGCTCATAGGTCATACCCTTGTAGTACGACCCTTTGTGCTCCTCGACGACCCGATACTGCTCCGGCTTGGTGTAGTAGGCGCCGAGCCGCGCTTTGCCCAGAATGTAGTGGTTGTGGTCGGAGGCGTCCTCCACCTCGACGTAGTCGATATCCGGTCCGAAACAGAGGGCCAGGTTGCTGGGAAGCGTCCACGGCGTGGTTGTCCATGCCAGGAAGTAGGTGTTCTTCTTGCCATCCACGGCGAAGCGCACCGTCACCGCCTGGTCCACCACATCCTGGTATCCACCCAAGGCCACCTCGAAGTTGGAAAGCGGACAGGCAAGTCCCGGGGAATACGGAAGGATGTTGTATCCTTCGTAGATGTACCCTTTCTCGTACAGCGTCTTGAACACCCACCAGATGGATTCCATGTAGGTGGGATCCATCGTGCGGTACCCATGATCAAAATCGACCCAGCGGCCCATACGGGTCACCGTCTTCTTCCATTCCTCCGTATAGCGGAGCACGATGGAACGGCATTGGTCGTTGAATTTGGCCACGCCATATTGCATCACCTGGGTGTACCCGCCGATGCCCAGGGTCTTTTCCATCTCGTACTCGACGGGAACGCCATGGCAGTCCCACCCCCAGCCACGCTGGACCCGCTTGCCTTTCATCGTCTGGTACCGAGGAATGGCGTCCTTGATCGTTCCCGGGACGAAGTGTCCGAAATGGGGAAGACCAGTTGCGAACGGAGGACCGTCGTAGAAGACGAACTCGTTGTCAATAGGACGCTGCTCGATGGATTTATGGAAGATTTCGTGCTCTTTCCAGAACGCGAGCGTCCCCTCCTCCATCGCTGGGAAATCAACCTTGGTAGTTACCGGATGAAACATATAAACTCCTTGCAAACCAACTGTTTGCGCATCAACGAAAAGATACAGACCTCACGGGTGAGATACTTCCCAATATACAATAAACGGCCTTTCTTGCATAGGGGACAAACGGCGCCCAATCTGCTAGGATAGCGGGTATGAAATCGTTTCCGTTACCTGAAGAAGTCAAGGAATTCGGAAAGGTGTTCCAGGAACACGGACACCATCTGTACGTCGTCGGAGGTTCGATCCGCGACGCGCTTCTTGGCGTGCCAAACCATGATTATGATTTCACCACCGACGCAATACCCCAGGAGGTGCAGCGCCTGTTCCGCCGGGTGATCCCCACCGGAATCGAACATGGCACGGTCACCGTGTTGTTCCATGGCCAGAAGTACGAGGTGACCACGTTCCGGACGGAAGGCGCCTACCTGGATATGCGCCACCCCTCCTCCGTCACGTTCGTCCCGGATCTTGCCGAAGACCTCTCCCGCAGGGACTTCACCATCAACGCGTTTGCCGCGGACTGCATCAGCGGCCAGATCATCGACCTGTACCATGGCAGGGAAGACCTGAAGGACGGGGTGATCAGGGCCATCGGGGAACCGCGCAAACGGTTCCAGGAAGACGCCTTGAGAATCCTTCGCGCCCTTCGCTTCGCGGCGAAACTTGATTTCACCATTGAGCCGGAAACCTTCAAGGCGATGGGGGAACTGAAGGAAAACCTCTCCCACGTCTCAGAGGAACGGATCCATGACGAATTGACCAAGATGCTGTGCAGCCCTCACCCCGCCAAAGGGCTTGCCCTGGCCGACCAGAGCGGTGTCCTGGATGTCCTGCTTCCTGACCTGGCAAATGGGCGGGGCATCCAGCAGAACGGACAGCACCACGACACTGTGCTTGCACATTGCATCCATACCTGCCAGATCGCCGCGGACCATGGCTACAGCCAGTATGTCCGGGAAGCGGCGCTGCTGCACGACATCGGCAAATGCAGGACGGTGGAATACCATCCGGACGGCAATACCTATCACCGTCATGATCTGGTCGGCGCCGAGATCACCCGTACCATTCTGAGAAACCTCAAAGCATCCAACGAAGAGGTGGATACCGTCTCCCACCTGGTTTCCCAGCACATGTTCACCTACACTCCCGAGTGGAGTGACGCTGCCGTCCGGCGCTTCATCGTCCGGGTGGGCAAAGACCACCTTGACGACCTGTTCCGTCTCCGTATCTGTGACGTCATCGCCACGATGACCGACCAGGGGGAAGCGGAAAACCAGACGATCCAGCTTGCCGCCTACCGTTCCATCCAGAGCCTGGAACAACGAATCCAATCCATTCTGGAACAAGGGGACGCACTCTCACTGAAAGACCTGAAGATCAACGGCAACGACGTGATGGCCCTTGGTGTTCCCAAAGGGCCTGGTGTCAAGGAGATGCTGGAATATCTGCTTTCCTGTGTGATGGAAGATCCCGCCCAGAACGAGCGGGATCGGCTCATCGCTCTGGCGTCAGCTCACTTGGAAGCTTCGAACGAAGCGACATCCAAGCCATCGTAAGCCAGTTTCGCCGCGTTCTGCTCCGCCTGTTTCTTCGTCGAACCCTGGGCCGGACCGAATACCTGTCCGTGGACGTTGACCGTCACAAAAAAGGTGAAATCGTGCTCCGGACCTTTCTTGTCCACCAACGTGTACACCGGCGTCTTCTTGTAGCGATGCTGGCAGTACTCCTGCAGGCTGGTCTTGAAATCGTGGTGGTAGTTGTTGCGCACCACGTCCTCAATCTGGGGCACCATGCAGGAGAGGATGAAATCCCTGGTGGGGATGAAACCCTGGTCCAGATAGCAGGCGGCGAACAGCGCCTCGACACAATCGGCGAGCAACGCCTTCTTCTCCCTTCCTCCGGAGCGCTCTTCCCCCTTGCCCATCAAAAGGTAGGTGCCAAGATGCAGTTTCTTCGCGACGACATCCAGACTGTCCTCACTGACGGCGATGCTCTTGATCTTCGAGAAATCGCCCTCGTGTTTCTTCGGCATGTTACGGAAAAGCCAATCGGCCACCACCATGCCAAGGATGCTGTCGCCAAGAAACTCCAGCCGTTCGTTGTTGCCGATCTCATCCGTCGTCTCATTTGCGTAGGACCGATGGGTGAAGGCAAGGTTCAACAGGCTGAGATCCTCAATGGGAATCCCTGATTCCTTCTTAAAATTCAAAAGCTCCCATTTTCTCGTATCGGAGACAACGGGAGCTTGCGCGTCAAAATCTGACATGTTACGCGATTTGGGTTTCGAGATAATCGACGGCATCCTTCACCGTCTCAAACTCATTGGCCTTCTCGTCAGGAATCGTCACGCCGAAGTCCTGCTCGATCGCATAGACCAATTCATAGGTATCAAGACTGTCCGCCTCAAAATCCTTGCGGAAATTGGATTCCATCGTTACTTTGGACGGATCCAGATCAAACTTCTCGGCAATCAAAGCCTGTACCTTCTTGAACAGTTCGTCTTTTGTCATCGTAGTCATGCACCAAACTCCTCTTATTTCTCGCTCTGCTCGATCACCTGCACACCACGATAGAACCCGCACTTCGGGCATACGCGATGAGGAAGGATCAGGTTCCCGCAGGTGCTGCATTTGGTCAGCGTCGGGCTGGCAAGTTTCATGTTGGCCGCCTTGCGGCTGGCTGCTTTGGATTTCGACGTCTTATATTTGGGTGTTGCCATGATATGTACCTCTCTTGAATTAGGAAACTACACTAGAATAACGGTTTTGGCACGGTGAGTCAACAACTATGCCAACTGCCGGGAAATCTCACGAACGGCGTCATGCACCGTGTGGATGTCCATCAATGTTTCATCGGGAACTTCGACGCCGATGGCGTCCTCGATCGCCCAGATCATCTCGAATGCCGTCAGGCTGTCCGCCCCGAGATCCTTGATGAACGACGCGTCCATCGTGATCTTATCGGCAGGAATCGACAGCTTCTCGGCGATGATCGGGCGGATCTTGTCCAAAATCTCTTCTTCACTCATTTCCAATCACCTTTATCCGCTTCTTCAGCTGTTGCGCCACTACTTTGGGCACCAGTTTGGAGACATCCGCGCCGAAGCTGGCCATCTCCTTGATGCCGGAGGAACGCAGAAGAAAGTATTTGGGGCTGGTCGGCATGAACAACACTTCCAGATCCGGGTTGATCTGCTTGTTGGTCATGGCCAGCTCAAACTCATATCCGAAATCGACCAAGGCACGCACTCCACGGATCATCACACCGATCTGATGGCTTCGGGCGAACTCCACCACCAGGCCGCGGTACGTCTCCACCTGGACGTTCGGGTATCCTGCAAGAATCTCTTCCAGCATCGCTTTCCGCTCTTCCGCAGTGAACAGGTATTTCTTCTCAATGTTGTCCGCCACGACGACGTACAGCTTGTCATACAACGCGGCGCTCCGCTCGATAATGTCAATGTGTCCGTACGTTGGGGGATCAAACGATCCGGGAAGCATGGCGATATGGTTGTCACTCATCCGATTTTTGATGCCTCCACATACTTTTTCATTGCGTCGAACGCTTCACGCTTCTCGTATTCGAACTTCTTGACGATGGTGAATTTTCCGTCGGTACCTTTCTCCACGACGGCGAAGTTACCGCTGCCCACGTAGCTGATCATCTGGTTTTCTTTCGGCTTTTCCTGCTCGGTCAACTGCGTGATGACACAGTCGAAGTGGCAGTACGATCCATCCGGAGCAGTGATCGCCTCTGCGATGTTCTCCACCTGTTTGCCGCAAAGAGGACAGACAGGAAGCGGTTCCTTGATCATTCGGGGTTCAGGGATGGGAAGATTACTGTGGCGTACTGGATGTTTCTTGGGCAGGAGCAACTCCCGCGCGCTGGGCGTGCGGTGGTTTTCCTTGTGGGAATCAGGCTTCCCCTTTTTCCCTCGTTTTCCCTTTCCGCTCCGATTCGCTTCCATCCCTTCCTCCTTCCGATACAAAACAATCCCCATTGGACCAAGGCCCACGGGGATTGTTGATATCGAACATCAGGCCTCTTTCTTGACGAACAGTTCCTTGATCTTGGCGCTCTTGCCGACCTTGCCGCGCACGTAGTACAGCTTGGCTCTTCTGACACGGCCATGGCGCACAATCTCGACCTTCTCGATACGCGGGGAATGCATCGGGAAGATACGTTCCACACCGACACCATAGGAGTTCTTCCGTACGGTGAACGATTTGCGCAGTCCGCTGTTCTTCTTGCAGATGACCAGGCCTTCGAACACCTGGACACGCTCCGTGGCACCTTCAATGATCTTGAAATAAACCTTCACCGTATCACCTACGCTGAAGTTCTCGGCATTTTCCTTGATCTGTTCCGATTCGATCGCCTTGATGACGTCTTTCGGCACGGCGGCTTTCTTCGGTGCCGCGGCTTTCGCCGCTACCGGTTCCTGCTTCTCTTCCGCCTTCGGCGCTTCCGCTTTCACGTCCTCAGCTTTCACTTCCTGAGGATTGACTTGTTCAGTCTTCACTTCTTCCTTCACTTCGTCCATCTTCGTTTGTCCCTTTCGCACTATATCCAAACAAATCATTCAACGTGGATCTGGAGTCTACATCAAGTGCCGCCGTCTCAAGTAATTCCGGCCGATTTTTTTTCGTTTTCTCCAGTCGTTGCATCACACGCCACTGGCAAATGTTGGCGTGATGACCGCTCAATAATACCGCAGGAACCTCTTTTGCACAATAGGTTTCCGGTCGTGTGTACTGGGGGTATTCCAACAGTCCTCCACAGAAGCTTTCCTCCTGGAGAGACTCGGGAGCGATCACCCCATCCACCAGCCGGTAGATGGCGTCGATCAACACCAAGGTTGCGACTTCCCCGCTGGAAATCACATAGTCCCCGATGGAAATCTCGTCATCGACCCACGTGTCGATGATCCGTTGGTCAATTCCTTCGTAATGCCCGCAAATGAACAGGAGATCCTGTTCCTTGCTCAGATCCTTGGCGTACGCCTGGGTGAACTTCTTCCCGCTTGGCGTGGCGAAGACCACCCGTTTGTGATGGGCGTCCAAGTCCCCAAGCGCCCGATCCAACGGGCCGCACTTCACCACCATCCCGGCTCCACCGCCGAACGGAACATCGTCACAGCTTTTGTGGCGATCTTCCGCCCAATCACGGAAGTTGACCACCCGGTAGGTGATCAAACCCGCTTCCACGGCGCGCTTCATGATGGAATTGGTGAAGAACGGCTCCACCATCTCGGGAAACAATGTCACTACGGTGATGTTCATCCCAGAATCCAATCGACGCGAAGCTGGATGGTTTTCGCCTGGATGTCCGTCGGTCCGACGAACACCGGCAGGTACGGGACCAGATGACGTTTGCCATCCTTCCCCTCGGCTTCCAGCAACAGAGCCTGCGGTCCGTCCACCGTCGCGACCACGGTGGCCAGTGTTTCCCCTTGATACACCAGGTTGCAACCGATCAGATCGGCGACATACACTTCGCCTTTCTTCAACGGATACGCCTGATCTCTGGGAACCAGCAGGATGGCACGGGACAGCTCACGCGCCTTCTCCGGGGTTTCATACCCGCGGAACTGGCACAAAAGCTGTCCTCCCACCACCCTGAACGCGATGATCTCAACCTGCCGGACCGATCCACCAGACAACTGCACCGTGACCACCTTCAATTGCTTCAGGTAGTCATGACGCTCATTGTTCGGATAGACCTTCAGCTCTCCATTGATCCCAAACGGGGCACCAATGGTGGCTGTGGCAAGCAGATCCCCAGTTTCCATCAGTCAAGAATCTCGAGCACGGCGCGTTTGCCGCCCTTGGTCGCGGAAGCGGACAGGATTGTCCTGATCGCCTTCGCGATGCGGCCTTGCTTGCCGATCACCTTGCCGACATCCTCATCGGCGACTTTCAGCTCGAGGATGGTGGATTTCTCCCCCTCCACGACGTTGACATTCACCTGGTCCGGATGATCGACGAGACTCTTTACAATAAATTCAACAAGATCTTTTTCCACGACGAGCTCCTGAAAACTCAGTCCTGGGCCGGTTTTCTGCTGATCTGGATGCCGCTCTTGTTGAGGATCGTCTTCACCGTCGCGGAAGGCTGGGCGCCTTTGAGCAACCACGCCTTGGCCTTTTCGGCGTCAAGGACGATCTGCTTGTCTTCCTCAGCCCTCGGATGATAATGGCCGATCACGTCCAACGTGCTGCTGTTGGTCGGTGAATGGCTGTCCATCACGACGATGCGGTATTCCGCTTTCTTTTGGGTTCCCATCCGTGTCAATCTCATGCTTGTACTCATGTTTGTACTCCTCCTACCTCTCTTGTGGATTATTCATCATACCCATCTGTTTCAGCATGGCAGCTTGGTATTTCTTATTTTTCGCGAACTTATGCATGGTAAGTCGCGTTTTCTCGAATTGTTTCAGCAGACGGTTCACATCGGAAACGGTCGTCCCGCTTCCTTTTGCGATCCGCTTGCGGCGGTCCGGGCCGATGACTCGGAAATTCTCCCGTTCCATGCGGGTCATCGACCGGATGATCGCCTTCTGCTGGGCGAACTGGCGGGTGTCAATGTCATCCGCCGAAATCTGCCCTTTGGCACCAGGAATCATATCGATGATCTGCTCCATCGTCCCCATCTTGTTCATCGAGTCAAGCTGGTCAAGGTAATCCTGCAGGTCGAAGGTGTTCTTCGCCATCTTCGCCTGAAGCTTCATCGCCTCTTCCTGACTGACCGTCTCCTGCGCCTTCTCCACCAGGGAGACGACATCTCCCATGCCGAGGATCCGGCTGGCCATACGCTCCGGATAGAACGGCTGGATATCCTCCAGCTTCTCACCGGAACCGATGAATTTGATCGGCTTTCCCACCACGGCGCGAAGCGACATCGCCGCGCCGCCCCGGGTGTCGCTGTCGAACTTGGTCAACACGACGCCGGAGATGCCGATCTTCGCCTCGAATTCCTTGGCGATGTTCACCGCATCCTGACCGGTCATCGCGTCAGCGACGAACAATGTCTCATCCGGCTTGACGGCATCCTTGATGCGGGCCAATTCTTCCATCAACGCCTCATCCAGGTACATCCGTCCGCTGGTGTCGACGATCAGGACATCGTACTGTTCTTTCTTTGCCTTTCGCAGTGCCGCCGAAGCGACGGCGGCGGGATCTTTCGCCCCCTGCTCCACATAGACCGGGACTTCCGCCTTTTCGCCAAGCACCTGCAATTGCAGCATGGCAGCCGGACGGACCAAGTCACAGGCTGCGAGCAACACGCGCCGCCCCTGTTTTCTCAGGCGATAGCCGAGTTTGGCAGCCGTGGTGGTTTTTCCGGACCCCTGGAGCCCCATCATCAGAATGACGGTGGTGGTATCCGGTCCTTTCAAAAGCAGGTCCTGTCCCTGGGGATCGGAAAGCAGTGCGACCATCTTGTCGTAGACGATCTTGACGAACTGCTGGCCAGGATTGACCGCCTTAAGGACTTTCTCCCCTTTCGCTTCCTCAAGGGTGCCATTGATGAACCGGCGTACCACGTGAAGGTTGACATCGGCGTCAAGCAACGCCACTTTGATCTCTTCTACCGCGTCCTCGACGTTCTTCTCCGTGATCTTTGATTTCCCCGCCATGGAGCGGAGAATGCCGGAAAATGTTTCACTAATGGCTTCGAACATACCTCTTCCTATCCTGTTGACTTATACCGTAGACCGTATTGTGGTGTCAAGGTTACGCATTATTTCCGCACTCCATCATCGGTGAAATCGACCTTGTTGGAGTTGTCGTCCAGAATCACCGGCTTTCCCGCTTCCTTCGCCAGACGGTAGCTGACCGTGGTGGACACTCCTGCCTCGATCTGGGTGACGCCCAGCATGGAGGACGAGCCCAGGACGGTGTGCTTGTTGTGGGTGATGATGATGAACTGGCTGGTCTGGGCGAAGCCCTGCAGCACGGTGAGGAAGTTGCCGATGTTCCGGTCATCCAACGCCGCGTCGATCTCATCCAGAATGCAGAACGGGGAAGGCTTGACGATGTAGGTGGCGAACAACAGCGCCACGGCGGTCATCGACCGCTCCCCACCGGAGAGCAGGGACAACGACACCAGTTTTTTCCCAGGAGGCTGGGCGAAGATGTCAATGCCGCTTTCCAGGATATCATCCGCTTCCTTCAGTTTCTGCTCCGCTTCGGAGAGAGGCTTCTCTTCTTCCTGCTCCTCTCCTTCCTTTCCTGGCTTTTGCTCCGGCGGCACCAGTTTCAGTTCCGCTCGTCCACCACCGAACAGACGGCGGAACATATCCTGGAAATTGGCGGATATCTGTTTGTACGTCTCATTGAACAAGTCGGCGCTTCGTGTCTTGATGTCCTGCACGACCCCGACGAGATCCGCTTTCGCCTTGTTCAGGTCGGCAAGCTGGGAGGAGAGGAAGTCATACTGGCTCTTCACTTCGTTGAACTCATCCTCGGCCATCTGGTTGATGTTCCCCAGTCCCTCCAGTTCTTTTTTCACCGAGGTGAGCCGGTTCTGTAACACGGCATATTCCTCGATCGTCTGCCCCAACCGGTTCTCGTATTCCTTCAGACTCTTCCCATACGTTGTGAAGAAGGAGGTGTAGACACCGTTCAGTGCGTCATCCGTCCCGGCGATCCGGCCTTTCAGATCAGACTGTTTCTGGAAAACATCCTGCAGGGCGTGGGCTGACTCAGACTGTGCTTCCTGCATATCCCGGATCGATTTCTGCACCTTTTCCACGGCGGACACTTCCTCTTCCAGCCGGACGTTCAGATCCTCCATCTCTTCCTTGGCAGTCTTGTACGCTTCTTCCACCGACCGGATGCTGTCCTGCGTGTCATAAATGCTGTTCTCGGCGTTCTTGCTGGCGTTGATCAGGTCATCGTAGTAGTACTGCTCCTCCATGATGGTCTTGCCCATCTGGTTGATCATCTCGGTGAGGGTGTTTTTTTGTCCCTGCAAGGCGATCTTGGAGTAGTTCTGCTGGTTGATGGCTTCCTGGAACGAAACGACGGACTGGGAAAGACGCTGTTGCTCTTGCTGCAACTGGCTCATCTTGTCCCTGCCGTCTCCGATCTGGCGACGCATCTGCTCGATGTTGCCATCCAACTGGTGCTTTTTGGTGATGATCCCTTCCGGGGCCACCAGATCATCCAGGAACGTCGGTTCATGGGAGACATACTGGTCAAACAACGAAGAGGCATCCTGCAACGCGGCAAGCAGATTCTTCTGGAACGTCTGCTCCTGGGAGGCGAGCGTCTGGAACGAAAGGTCGGCTCCACCCAGGCGGGAAAGGAACGCAGAGCGTTCATCCACCGATTTTTTGATGGCGGCAAGTTTCTGGACGAACGCATCCCGCGCCTTGATCTTCTCGTCCGTCCGGTATCCCGATTCCTTCAGCTTGGCGTCCAATTGCACCACGATGACATCGGTCAGCTCTCCTACTTCCCGTTGCAACGCCTCAAGCTGTTCGTTGAGCTTCAGTCCGTTTCGCTCTTCCTCTGTAATCTTGCTTTCGATATCAGCGATGGTCTGTTTGGTTTTATCCAGCGCCTCGATGTTTTTGCGGATATCCTCGTCGATGGTGGACAGCTTGTCCTCCACATCCTGGAGGGCGTCTTTCTTGTCGTCCAGGACTTCCGTGTCCCGGTCAATCTTTTCCTTGTATTCATCGGCTTTCTGCAGGCTTTGGTCCTTCTGCCGGCAGAATTCCCGAAAGCGTTGGGTGAGCAGGTCAAGTTTCTCGTCCCTGCCCTTCTGCGCCTCTTCGATACCTTTCATCTGGATCTGGATGGCTACCCGTTTTCCCGCATGGGATTTCATTTCATCCTGCAGTGCGTTCATCGTTTCAGCATCCTGTTTGGTCTTGTCCTGCATCTGTTGGAACTGGAGCTGCAGTTTGTTCAATTCCTCATGGTACGAATCCTTCAGCTTCAGATAGGACTGCACCGTTCCCAGGCTGATGTCCACTTCCAGGCTGAACTGTTCCGCCTTCAGAGCCCGTGCCTTGATGGCTTTCTCCGCCTGGGTCTTGCGGGTTTCATAGGTCCGTTTGGTGTCCTTCAGGATCGACTCGACCTGGGCGATGTTCTCGTTGGCCTTCTCCAGTTTTCGTTCCGCCTCGATGCTTTCCACCTTGAATCTTGAAATACCGGCGGCTTCCTCGAAGATCGACCGGCGTTCTTCCGGGGATTTGGTCAGGATCTGGTCGATCTTTCCTTGTTCCAGAATGGAATACGCGCTTTTTCCGACTCCCGTGTCAAAGAACAAAGCCCGGATGTCGGAGAGTTTGCACTGCTGGCGGTTGATGAAATACTCGTTGGAATTCCCGTCACGGAAAATCCTCCGCTTGATCTCGATCTCCGTCGCGTCGTTGGGAAGCTCATGGTTTTCGTTGTTGATGGTAAGCGCCACTTCTGCGAACGGAAGCGGCTTGCGTTTGTCCGTTCCGTTGAAAATCACATCCTCCATGCGTCCGGCACGGAGGGTTTTGGTGGACTGCTCCCCCAACACCCATTTGATGGCGTCAACGATGTTGCTCTTGCCGCACCCGTTGGGCCCAAGCAAACTGGTGATCCCATCGGTGAAGTCAAGATGCGTTTTGTCGGCAAACGATTTGAATCCTTGGAGATCAAGACACTTGAGAAACATTCCACCATCCTTGACGCACGATAGCGCAAGTATATACCGTTTCTTTTATGGGACGCAAGAATCAGCAGGAAGAACTCTTCCCCCTCCAAAGCAACGATCCGCTTCATACCTGCGGCATCGATGAGGCGGGCCGGGGACCGCTTGCCGGTCCGGTGTGCGCCGCCGCGGTGATCCTCCCTCCCCACTTTCCCATCCAAATCCTGAACGATTCCAAGAAACTTACCCACTTCCAACGGCAAAAGGCGGAAACCGTCATCAAGGAACAGGCCCTCTGGGCCATCGGATGGGCCAGCAACGAGGAGATCGACCGGATCAACATCCTGCAGGCGACATTTCTCGCCATGGAGAGGGCGTACCAAAAACTCGCAACGCAGGCAGAGGTCACCTTGGCCCTGGTGGACGGGAACCGGAAACCTCCGCTTCCCTGCCCGGTGATCACCATTGTCAAAGGAGACGCCAAGGAGCCGGCAATCATGGCCGCCTCCATTCTGGCCAAGGAAGCCCGTGACCGATTTATGGACGATGCCGACAAAAAATGGCCCCAGTACGGATTTGCCATCCACAAAGGATATCCGAC
>Ga0172377_10000917_pt1 | contig 29003 bp, 29 predicted proteins | sample Pumphouse3metaG_FD_119749 | JGI IMG/M metagenome (GOLD analysis project Ga0172377, IMG submission 119749) | Leachate microbial communities from a municipal landfill in Southern Ontario, Canada - Pumphouse #3 metaG | ecosystem: Engineered > Solid waste > Landfill > Unclassified | place: Canada... | reverse complement strand
GAAATTTCTATTGCTGTGGCGATAAACTTGCCCAGCCCCACTACCTCTGTGCCCAGGAGATCGGGACACTCAAGCCGGATTTCCACACTCCTGCCTTCTTCGCTCCGATCAGGTGCATTTCCTGAAAGACAGGGCATGGTTGTGTTAGCCCTGCCCAATGCAAAGCAGGCGGGGAGAAATTGCGTCTTCAGCGTATAGGTTGCTTGTCTTTCGGATTCCAGGCTGCCTCCCCGCTGAGGTTCTCCTCATCCAGCAGCTTGGTCAGGGCAAGGTGTGCCAGGTTCTGTCCAAAGATTGCCGTCACTGTGGGCAGGCTGCCCAATACATTGCGTTTTCGCCCGCGGTCAATGATTTGCTCATTGAAATCGGCATGTTCCTCTTCCTCTGGGTCCTTGTAAGTGAAACGCACCACCTCAGGGCTGAATATGACATCAATGCCCCGGCCTATGCCACGCTTGCGCAGGTTAGTGCGTACCTGGCGTGCCAAAGGGCACCCATAGGTATCCATCAGGTCGGATCTTCGGACCAAAAATGGGTCCCTCCGAAGCGCAGCACCCATGCTGCTTACCACGGGGATGCCCCGCTCGTAGGCTGCCTGGAGCAGGGCACATTTGGGATTGAGGGAGTCAATGGCATCGACAACGAGGTCTATCGGGCCTTCAAGTATGGTATCCATGGTTTCAGCTTGCACAAACAAGGGGAGCGCCTCAACGGTGCAGAAAGGGTTGATTGCTTGTATCCGCTCTTTTGCCACCTCTGTCTTGAGTTTGCCCAAGGTGTCGTAGGTGGCCAAGACTTGCCTGTTGAGGTTGGTGATGCCGACCGTATCGAAGTCAACAAGCCTGAGGTTGCCTACGCCGCTTCGGACAAGCGACTCGAGGCACATGCCGCCGACGGCTCCCAACCCTACCACCACCACGTGTTTCTGGTGGAGTGAGAGGACCTGCTCATCACCGAGCAGACGGCTGATTCGTAAGAATTGCTCTGATCTCATCATTATTCCTTATCAGGGTATCGCAGGAGGTATCGGTCAACTCGGAGAATGCGTCAAGATGGTTTTCCAGATAGGCCTCATATGGCTCTTCCATCTCCAGTGCATAGTCCGTTTCCAGCGCGTAGCGAAGCGTCACCAGTCGCTTGCCTTCCCTTGCCAGCGCACTTGTGTACAGCGAGGGGGCAAAAGAAAGGATGATTCCCATCCTTGATGCTTGGTGGGCACTCTCCCAACTCAGGGTACATCCATGCCAGAGCAGTGTGGGGAGGTGTTTGCCCTGCCGCTTGAGCAGACCCAAAAGCAAACCATCCCTTCGTACACAGTGCAGGCTTACGCTACGCTCCAGGATATAAGCAATGTCCAATACTTCCAACAAAAAGAGTTGCTGTGCTTCTGCATCCGGCCACCTTCGGTCCAAACCTACTTCAGCTATCTGCAGATCTGCTTGTTTGGACACATACTCATACAACAGTTCAGCCGTTGGCAACGGTTTTTCCGGCAAGGCCCCGATACCCCCGACAGAAGGGTGGTGCATGCCTTTCAGGCGTCCCCATTCCCCCGTTTTGCTGGTTGCATAGAGGGCGTTGGCGCAGGCTTTGGCACTGCTGAAATGGCGGTGTGCATCAAACATGCCTTATCGTATGCCGAAAAGGTACCTGCATGCAAGTCAGAGCAACAGCAGGTAGGTGACCAGAATGCTCGTGAGAATGGGGATGATCATACCGTTGCGCCGATAGGCGATGATTGAGGAAACCATGACAGCCACAAGACCTGCATACCATCGAGGGTGGAAATCCATGATGACACCGGGGAAGATGAGCGGGCCGAGGGCAGCAATGGGCAGCAACCTGAGGCTTCGGGACAGAAACGGCGGAAGCCGATCAAGGAAGGTAACGTAGTAGGGGAGCATCCGTACCAGAAACGTAGCGAGGGCGCTTACCAGGATGGGAATGATGAAGGGAAGATTTGTATTCATGCACGGTACTCCTCTTCCTTGATGAACCAGGCTCCCAGGAAACTCGCACTGAGCATGGATATTACAAAGGAATATCCAACTCCCAATTTCAGTACCAGGATCAACAGCGAATTGAGCGAGGCAGAGATGAGGGCGATGATGAGGACATCCTTTCCTTTTTGGCGGAACTCCTGGGCAAGCAAGGAGCTGAACATTGCATAGAGGGTGACCCCAACGGCCATCTGTAATGCCGAGGGAAGCACCATGCCTGCCAGAAATCCCACTGCAGTTCCGCTTACCCAGCCAAGGTAGGCTGTGAGCTCCAGCCCTGCCAAATAGGGTTTTGAGATGGGTGAGCGATGGAGCACCGCAACACTGAATACCTCGTCGGTGGTTCCATGGGCAAGCAGCAGACGTGCAGGCCCACCAATGCCTTTTTCCAGCTTTCTGCTCAGCTCAGCACCCATGAAGGAGTACCGTAGGTTGATCAACAGCACGCTGATGAAAATCTCCAGCAAAATGGAGCCGGAGCGGATGAGGCTGGCTGCGAGAAACTGGCCGCTTCCGGCAAAGTTGGTAACTGAGAAGAGCACTGCCTCCCAGATCCTGAGTCCCAGATCCCTGCATACCAGACCGAAGGCCATGGCCGTGGGAAAGTAACCCACAAAGATCGGGGATCCTTCCACGAACCCTTGGTGAAAGGTGAGTTGGCTTTGGTTTTCGGTGTCCATGATCAGCAGATTATCCGTTCCGTGCCTTTCCTGCAAGTCTCCTCTGTGGTACACTATCAGCCTTCAGGAGGCTTTCATGGCACTGTATCTTGCAAATTCCGGACTGACACTGCTCGCCAAGGATGGGGTCCTTGACCAACAGAAGCTGATGCACTGGTTCAAGGAAGCAAAACGCATCAAGGCAACAGGTGGTGCGTATTATACCAAACTGTTGGACAGTGGATTGACACTCATTTTCCGCACCGTTGTGCAAAATGACGATGTGGAGATTGCCGGAGTGGATATGCACCTCAGTGGTCGTTGCGTGTGGAGTGCCAAGCCCCTTGCACAGGTAGGGAAGGGTGACGTGCTTTCGATCACCCTGCTGATGACCAACGTATCGGAACGCAGTGCTTTCATTGCCACACTTGTGCACGCAGCAACGTTGGATCATATCGATGAGGACAGTCTTCTCAATCTGCAGGTGTGCGCATTTCCCCAAGCCCTTGATGTCTATGACAGCAGGGAAGCCTATGAACTGGCCACAGACGAGCGCAGTCGGCTTGAGGACAAGAAACTGTTGCCCTTCAACTATATCATGGCCCGCGACGAGAGCTTGACTGAAGAGCAGCGCGATGCATTTCTCAAGAGCGAGACGATGATGCTGCTCTGCGGCCCGGTCCTCGGGGTGGAAAAGCGGGAACATGGGTTTGAGAACACCTCATGCATGGTAGCTACCATTTCCACGGAGATGGGCCATCTGGACTTGGTCTATGCTGAAGAGCAATTGAATAAGCCTTTGGTCAAGGGCTCCTATGTAGTAGCCTCCTGTCAGATCAGTGCGGACGTCCTGGCAGACTAAATGATGATTTCCCAATTCCATGCACGATATGCTGACCGAAATCTGGCTTTCTGTGGTTCTGGATTCTTTCTTGGACGACCAGGCCTGCGTTTCGGCTGATTGGGATCAACAGCCTTTCTTGGCTTTCCGCACTCCTTGGAAGCAGCAACCATCTTGGCATCCTGGACAAGGCCGAGCTTTTTCATCGTATCCATTGTGTGAACTGTGATTCTGATGAAATCCTGCTTCGTCTTTTTCCTCGCTCATGAATTCGGCGTAGCTCGATGAAGTTGCAGGGCGACAGGTCGTACTGCACGAAGCTTTCCTCGCCCCATTCTCGGTATGCCTCACTCCTCCTGTGTACGGTCCTGCCGGGAGATTGGGTCTCCCCAAGGCCCGATCTCGCTGATCCTGCCCCCTGCCGCTTTCTGGTGCGTAGGACAGTAACACCGCTCAATGAAATGTATCTGCTCTTCCAGTTGACAATCCTCAAGAATGGTACACTATGGAACAATGCTCAATATTCCAATGCTTCCCTATAGGGAGAACTAGCGTGAAGATTCATACGACCGTATTGCTTGTCCTCGTGATAGCCTTGTTTCCAGGATGCACCACTAAGACAACGGAATCAGCCGTTGTCTCCGTCCCCGTCGAGAAGGAAGAACTGGTCGACTTCTGTGGCTACTGGGAAGGTTCCTTGGCCATCAATCCGACAGATTCGCTTGCAATGGGCTTCACCATAACCTCCGGTGGCGAGGGAGTCTATGAAGCCCTGTTGCAGATTCCGTCCCAAGGTTTGAGGAATTTCAAAGTCTCGTCGATTCATCAGGAACACAACCAGCTCTCCATTGGTATGGAGCAGTTGCAAGCCACATTCACGGGAACCTACGATGCCGTGACACAGCAGATAGCGGGGACCTTTGTCCAGATGGGACAATCGTTTCCCTTGGTCCTTGACAAGGGAGAAGTCAAGGAGAACGCACGACCGCAAGATCCTATCAAGCCGTATCCTTACATTGCCGAGGACATCTATTTCAAACAACAGCCGGAGGGCTTCAAGCTTGCCGGAACCATTACACGACCACAAGGGGACGGCCCGTTCCCCGCTGTGGTGTTGGTCACCGGGTCAGGGTCACAAAATCGGGACGAAGAACTGCTTGGCCATAGGCCGTTCTTGGTGCTGGCAGATGCACTGACACGTTCCGGGATTGTGGTCTTGCGCTATGATGACCGTGGTTTCGCCGAGTCAGAAGGCGATGCGAGTGCCGCCACATCGTTGGATTTCGCGAACGATGCCGAATCAGCCGTACACTACCTCAAGTCCTTGCCGTATGTAGATGCAGGGAATATTGGAATCCTCGGACATAGCGAGGGTGGCATCATCGCACCGATTGTCGCCCAAAGGAACCGGGACCTGGCATTTCTGGTGCTCATGGCTGGCTCCGGTGTTGACGGAGTGGCTGTACTCGAGGACCAAACAGCGGCCATTCTGAGGGCACAACAGGCTCCCGAGCCGTACATCGCGCAGACAGTACAGACTAACCTGGACATCTATGCCACAGTCTTGGATGAGGGGAGGACACTTGAGGAACGCAAGGAGGCTGTGCTGCAGACACTCCTGGCGATGGGAATGTCCGAAGACCAGGCAAGGGCCCAGGTATCTGCACTATTCTTGCCATGGTATATGACGTTCCTCACACTTGACCCTTCCGATTACCTGAAAGGCCTAACCGTGCCCGTCTTGATCCTGAATGGAACGAAAGACACACAAATTTCTGCAGCACTGCACGTGCCGGCTATCAGAAAGGCTTTGCTTGCCGGAGGAAACACTCGCAATACAATCAAGGTATACGAGGGGCTCAACCATCTGTTCCAACCGGCGGAAACCGGTGCTCCTGAAGAATATGGGAATATTGATATAACAATCGACATAAAGGTTCTGGAAGATATTTCCAAGTGGATTGTCAGCGATAGGTTTCAACTATGATGCACCGATTCCAGCAACAGTGAGTTCCTTGACGTATTCCCAATTGAGTGCAACAGAAGAAATAGGTCTTCCCGATGCTGTTCCGTCCCTTGCTGGACAACCTTCAGCAATGCCATGGCATCCTTGGCATTGCCGACAGTGAATAGCTCAGAAAGGAGGGGAAGGCCTGGGAAAACGTTTGGATACCGACTTCCCTCTCGTGTTGGAGCATGGGAAATCGAAACCTAAAAGCGTTTGGTGTATGCATGGCAATAAGGAAGGGTTCCCTTGCGCTCGTAGTAATCCTGATGGTACTCCTCAGCCACATAGAAGGTTGAGGCGGGGCGCAGGGTTGTTGCAATACCCAAGCCTTTTGCCTCGAGAAGCCCGATTAGCCTGACGGCTACCTCAAACTCATGCCTGCTGCGATAGAAAACAGCGCTCAGATACTGATTGCCGATATCCGGGCCCTGTCCGTTGGCCTGTGTAGGGTCATGGATCTCAAAGAAATATTTCGCCAGTTCCTCATAGGAGATGACCAGCGGATTGTAGAGCACCCTCACGGCTTCCAAATGGCCGGTGGAGTGGGTCAGCACATCCTGATAGCTCGGATTTTCTGTGGTTCCCCCGGTGTATCCACTTACAGCGGAATACACGCCATCCTTTTGTGCAAAGAGGTGTTCAACGCCCCAGAAACAGCCGCCGGCAAAGATTGCCTGCGCAACCGGTGGGCCCGAGCGAAAGACCAGTGAAATTGAGTTTACGCAATGACGGGTATCCTTTTCTGTGAAGCGCTCTCCCAGAAATACATGTCCCAAATGCCCTTCACATGTTGCACAGACTATCTCAGTCCTGCTGCCATCGGGATCGGGATGCCTGGTCACGGCAAAGGGAAGCTCCTCATCAAACGAGGGCCAGCCGCAACCTGAATGGAACTTGCTGTCTGAGCTGTACAGCGGTGAACCGCACCATTTGCAGTAGTAGGTTCCTTCCTCTTCCAGATCGGTATAGGCACCACGGAAAGCCCATTCCGTGCCTTTGTGAATGATGACCTCTTCCTCTTGCGGGGTAAGGGTCGTACGAAGTTGCATATCCAGGGGAAAGAATTCAAAGCGTTCGCTCATAGGTTCCTCATACGGTTGTTGGGCGACACTCTCCTGCTTTGCGCAAGAGGTGAATAGGAGGAGAAGAATGATTATCCAAGACAGGTGGTATCTGTTCACGTGTACTCCTGTACTCCCATCCTAGCATGTCATCACCAGAATCTGAAGAGAATCGCAGGGACACGTTTCTGGTACTTGGCATACTCAGGATATTTGGAAGCGGTGATGCTCTCCGTGAAAACAGTCGAACCGATGAACAGCAAGGTCAAGAGGAGAGGCCCTGCCAGAGTGAAATGCAGCAAGGAAGTGTGGAAGGAAGCACAGAAAAGATACATCGACCACCATACACCCAGCTCTCCGAAGTAGTTTGGGTGTCTGCTTCGCCTGAACAAACCGGAGGTTCGGAATCCTCGCTCATAGTCTTCGGAATACCGATTGTCGCGTTCAAGAAGATGATGTTTTGCTTGCTGGAATGTGTATTGCTGCTGGTCGGCAAGTGTCTCAATGCCGAGACAGAGGAAAAAGAGCACGATTGCGACAAAGCTTATGGGAGTGAATACAGAAGATGCAGGATGTGTCAGCAGGGAGAGTGGGCTGGTGAAGGCAATGAAGAGGAACTGCTGGTAGCTTGCAATGAAGAGCAGATTGAAGATGATCCAGGCAAGTGGGTTCCCTATTCGCTGCCTGAGAATGCTCCAGCGGTAATCCTCCTCTCCGGTATACCCGCCTCGTCGTGCAAAGTTGAAGGTAAGGCGTGCACCCCAAACGGTGATGAGCAGTGCTGCCACAAGAGCGGCTGCAGTGAACGATGATGCGTAAGCATACATCCAGGCATAGGCAACCGGCAGGGTGCTCCAAAGCCTGTCTGTCCAAGAGTAATCGTTGGTAAGCAGGGACAGGGCAAAGGAGAGAAGCGCCGTGAGCACAGTTGACAGGCTCACCATCTGCAGTGCGGAGAACGATGCAGGGGAGTAGGCGACTACACCGACGAGGATGAGAACGATGGCCAAGAAGAACACGATGATGGTTGACTTGGTTGCTTTCATGCACCCACTATAGCAAACGTCATTGAGGACAGGCAAGCGGAAATCAGAGCTCTGAGAGCAGATAACGGGCGTCACCATTTCTGATGAGCACTGTCAGGGAGTAGCTTAGCTGCAGCAGGCCCAACACAAAGGTTATCGCATGCAGTGCGACGATTTCCTTGATGATGAGGCATTGGATGATGATCCAAGACATCATGATGATTCCCATTCCCATGCTGCACAGCTTCCCGACGATGGGAAATCTGAACAACAGGATGGAGCACACCAAGTTGCCGATGCCGACAATGGCAAACAGAAAGAAACCGGGCAGGAAGAATGACAGGAAGACCGATCCTTCCAGAAGCGTAATCGGAGCCCCTATTGGTCCGAGAGGTTCTTGCATGCAGGCATACCCTGCTGCCAGGGCCCCGATGCTGAGTAGGATGTGTGAGCCAATGACAATCCAACGGATCAGTTTCATGGGTTGCCTGCCTTTGCCAGTGCTTGCTCCACGGCTTTCAGGAAGACAATACTGCTGTAGGTTGCTCCACTGATGGTATCTACCGCCAGACTCTGTTCTTCAACAATGGTTTCCAGGATGGCTTCAGCAGGCTCTCCTTGCCCATTCCGGTGTTCCAAAAGCGAGATGGCCTGGATTCGCTGGTCAAGCACGTGAACCTGTACCCGAACCTTTACGGGAAACGTTGAATACGTGCCTTCGTAGAGACCGTCCGCCAAGGATACTGGCACCGATGGTGCAATGGGAAGCGTCACAAGATTCTGCAAATTTGTTTCCACCTGTCTGAACACCAGGGAAAAACCGATGCCAAGAAGTATCAGAGTGCAAAGGACAACAATGAGGATATGTATGCTGCGTTTCATCTCTCGTGATTCTCCAGTTCGTATCCTACGCTTCGAGGAAACTGAAGAAAAGGGATTTGCCTTCAATTATGGGAAGATTGTTATACATTTTTCTCAAAAGGTAAAAGGAGGGGCTCTTGAGCCAAAGAAAAGGGAGTTGCTTATGCAGCAACTCCCCAATAAATCGGGCTGGGCGGATTTGAACCGCCGACCCCATGTCCCCCAGACATGTACGCTAAACCCCTGCGCTACAGCCCGAAAAGTGCCGGTTACCCGACAGGAAGGAACCTTAGCATAGAAGCCTACTTGTGTCAATAAATGACTTGGTGGTAGTCAAAGAAAGATTTTTCCATTAGTGTTAGTACAAATTTCTATTAGGATGTATACTCCTTGAAGTATTATGCTACTGTACATATAGTACAGATAAACTAGGTGAGGGATACCCATGGCTCAGATGACAAAGTCGGCACTTGCTCAGTCCTTGAAGCAATTGATGGCTGACAAGACCTTGGACAAGATTACTGTGAAGGAGATCGTTGCACGCTGCGGTGTGAATCGACAGACCTTCTACTATCATTTTCGTGATATATATGACTTGTTGGATTGGATGTTCATCAACGAGGGAAATGAGTTCTCCCGCGCCTATCCGAATGCAATGGTATCAGACGATGGCCAGACAGCTGTTCAGAACCTTTGCTTCTACCTCCTGGAAAACAGAGAGATGATCGTCAATATCTATCATAGTCTTGGCCGTGAGCTGCTCGATCGTTACCTGTGCAGGGAGATTTCGAAGCTGCTTTACGCTACATTGGAGAAACGCGCGAAGGATTTTGGGGCAACAAGCGATGACTTGGATTTCCTGATCGGGTTCTATAAGCATGCGTTTGTGGGCCACATGTTGGATTGGGTGCAGGATGGATTGCCGGGTAGCTGTAACGAAATTGTGCTGAAATTTTCCCCATTATTGAAAGGAACCTTTGATTCAGCATTGAAACGCATGGCTTTATCCCATTGATTCTCACATTTGTATCAAGATTACGGTCTTGATGAATCCTATTCGATGACGTACACTGTCACAAATGCTGTTCAAGAAAGAGAGTTGCTTATGAACCAATGCTTGTCTGGGACAATGAGGAAAGTAATACTGACTTTGGTGGTTGGCCTTATCGCGCTCTCCTCAGTAGCTGCCTATCAATTTTCCCCGTTGGAACAATCTTTTCAACCGACTGGTGCTGAGAGTACCAAAACCTACACAATTGTCAATGACAGCAATGATTCCATTGCAATCAGCATCTCGGCTCTGATTCGCGATCAGGATGCACAGGGCAATGAGGTCAACACTCCTGCCGATGCATATTTCTCCATTGTTCCCAACAAACTGGTAGTGCCTCCGCAGAGCAGCTGGGTGGTGCGTGTCCAATATCGTGGACCAAGAACCGTAACCAACGAACTTTCTTTCAGACTGAAAGCTGAACAGATTCCGTATTCTCAAGGAAAAGCAAGCACTGACAAGGGGATGTTCAATTTCCTCTATATCTATACCACCAGCCTCTATGTAATGCCTTCGCGTGTCATTGAGAATGTCGGGATAAGAAGTGTCGCCGCCTCAAGCATGGAAGATGGCAGTCCTGCGCTTTCATTGACCTTGGCCAATTTGGGAACTGTACACCAATTGCTGATTTCGGCCGTTGTGGAAGTCAAGGACAGTAAAGGCAATACCGTGGTGTTGCAGGGACCTGAAGCGCTTGCTGGCATAGATGGCATGAACATTTTGGCTAAGAAAACAGTTACCAAGCAGGTTCCTTGGCCGGAAGGTCTTTCACGGAATTCCGGAGTAACCTATCAGGCCACCATCAAGTATACGAAATAAGGGGAGGTTTCTCCTTCCCCCTGAGGAAAGGGCTTTTACATGAATAAGAGAGGTTTGGCACACGCAGTGTTCCTGGTGTTATTGCTTGTGCTCATGTCTCTCTTTCTTTCTGCCTTCCTCTATACATGTTTTTCCAGACCAGCGCCCACTTCTGATTCCCTGATTCCCCTCCAGGTTCCTGTTGTCACAACACCTGTAAAGCAACCGACTCAAGGCGAAGAGCCATCTGTTCCCATCGTCAGAATACCAGGACTTCCAGTCTTTGCCGGAAGCCCTGCCGTTGAGCGGGAACTGGTCCAACCCAAGCCATTGCCTCCCTTGGCCCATTTGCTTTCTTTCCCGAATCTTCCGGCCCCAGCCAAGAAACGCATTGAACCAAAAGGTGTTCCTCGTGTTCCGGGCAAGCCGGTGTTCGCCACAGAGCCGGTGAGCAAGGCCTACGTTCCCGAACCACCGTACATCTTTGAACCCTTGGTACTGACCGAGGAGGAGTACGATCTTTTCTATCCTGCCCCTAGCCAAGAGGAACCGGATGAAGATTTCTGGGCGGACTTTTTCGTCGTCGGGCAAGACCAGAACATTGCGTTTGAGGATGGATTCTACTATCTGAAGCTCTTTGTGAACGATGAGGTGGTAGGGGATATTGAAGTGGAATTCCTTGGAGAGAGCCGCTTGGTGAATACGGCCGAGCTGTCCTTGTACGTGAATCCCTACCTCACAGAGGAGGCGAAATCCAGGATATTCGGCGATGGAGCCATCTCCTTGACGATTGAGCAACTCAATGAACGGGGAGTGGAAGCATATTATGATGCCATCGAATTCTCCATTCATCTGTCCTTCAGCATTGAGGACATGCCTGAACGTACCGTCAGCATCTCCTCGTCCACCATCAACCGCAGGGAGCAGTATGGCCTATCGGGTGCCATCGTCCTCAAGCCGGCCAAATTTGCTTTGGCGAGTTCTCTCAGCTTCTATGCCTTGCTTGACTATCCGTCCGATTTCTCTGCTCTCACCAACAAGTTGCTCTCCTTGTCCGTCTCCAATCGGGCTTCCCTGTTGGGCATAGGCTTGAATTTCTATTTTTCCCTCTCCTCGCGTGAGCCGATCTTTACGCCCGGGTCCTGGAGCGGGTTCTATGATTTCGTGGAGTCGAACCACCGACTGAGTTTCGGACATGTCGGGACCAACCTCAACAACACCATCGGAACGTCCACGAATGTCGGGTTCAGTTTTGAGAAGAACTATGCCTACGGCACGGGATCTGCAAAGGGAAACCAGTTCGAATACCGCATCGTGCTGGTGGAACCCTCCACCGTTCAGATTGAGATGAACGGGGAGAAGGTCTTTGACCGCAAGTTCCAAGCAGGAACTTACCGCTTGAGGGATTTCATCTTTACCCAGGGGGCTAACCAGGTCAAGATCACCATCATCCCGGATGCACATCCTGATGATGTTCAGGTTGACTATGTCGATATGGGGTATGACTATCGGCTTCTGGGCAAGGGAGACAGCCTCTATGGCTTCGGATTCAGCGTGCCGAGGGTCAAATCCACCACAGCCTCGGCCCCGATCAACATTCCTTGGCTGGACAACCAATTCCTCTCCTATTATCCCGATAAGTTCACTGCGACCTATTTCCAACAGACCGGGCTGACAGATACCTTTACGTTCACTACCGAACTTGCCCTCTCTCCCGGGTATTTCAGTGGTACGTTCAATGGAGTCCTTGCCACATTGCTGGGAACATCCCAGTTGCAAGTGAGCCTGGGTATGGATGAGAGCATGAGCACCCCCTCGTTCTCAGGCAGTCTCAGTCATCGTCTCAGCGGAAGACCCGGCAGTTCCTTTGGTACGGTGAGCACCACCCTCAGCCACTCGGTTCCTGCCCGTACCTCCACAGCAGCATACGCCTCGGTCACGACAGCCAATCTCTCATACTCCGGCAGCTTCACAGAGAAGATACGCTACACCGTTTCGGCCAACACCATCTTCAACACCGCGCAATCCAATCCCAGCTGGAGTCTCTCCTTTGCTAGTGGATTCTCCCCATTCAGAGGTCTTTCGATCAGCGGATCCATCACCGCGAATGCGGCTTCCACAACCTGGCTGAATCCTACCATGTCTGCTCAGATCAGCGGCAGTTACTCATTCAGCCCGCGTTTGAGTGCCAATACCTCAACAAGCTTGCAAAGTGGTACTCCCTTCTTCGATGGTACGGCCACCAGTTCCCTTGGGGTGAACTGGAAGCCGTCCACCAATGACAACCTCAGTTTTGCCCTCAGCTCATTCAAGTATGATGACCCGAAGAATCATGCGCTGAATACCTCTTGGTCTCATAGCGGCAAGCTCTCTTCCTTCTCCATCCGGCAACAGATAAGCAATTCATACCAGAACATGGCAACCACGTTCACAGCAAACACCTCCTTTGCGTACGCGGATGGGGCGTTTGCCATCGGAAAATCCGTCAATGATTCCTTTTTGCTGGTGAAACCAACCGGAGAACTGAAGAAGAGCCAAGTAACGGTGGCCAGAAGTCTGGACAGTGCCCCTTCCTCTCTTCCCCGCCCACTGGGCAGTGCCCTGTACAACAGCATCTCAGCAAATACCAAGAATAGTGTGGTGGTCTTCAGCAGTGGCCCGACTGAGTATTCAACGGGATCTTCTTTTGTCTATGAGATGACGCCAAGAAGCCGTCAGTCTTTTGTTGCACGCTTGGATGTTGAACCTTCGTTCACGGTGAGTGCTGTGTTGCTGATGGTCGATGGAAGCCCCTACATCCAGTACTCATCACCGGTGTATCGCGTGCAACAGGCAGAGACGGGCGAGGAGCTTGTCCGTGATGATTCTCTCTACCTCTTCACCGATCAGGAAGGCCGCTTCATTCTCAGTGAGGTGAAGAGCGGCACCTATCTCTTTGATCTCAAGGTCGATGATCTCTGGTATGCCGTTCGCTTTACCGTACCTGATTTTGATGCGGAGAAGATTGGTCTCGATCGTGTGCTGCTCCTGGAGGATTTCTGGGTTGCTGATCCGGCGTTTGAGCAGCGCATCGTGGTACAGGATGCACAGACCGGTTTGCAAGTGGAACAGGAAGAAGATGTGTTCGGTACCGATCTTGCCACTGGATATGATGCACAGGTGAGTCTGGAAATCATTGACCAAATCGATGAGGAGACCTTCTGGAGCATCATCTTCCCAGCATTTGATGAGAGTGATTTCAACTTTGAGGAGTTTGATGAAGAGTTTGTCAGCCAGGATGATTTCGCCTTCGATGAACAGGCTTTTGATGCCATGGTTGACGACGATGCGTACGATCCTACGGCGACCCAGGTATTCACCGCAGCTCCCTAGAACCTTGCTTGACACTCAATGGCAAAAGGTAGAGTATAGGAACGCGAGTACGCGAAACCACACAAGGAAGTAAAACCGTGCGTAGCGATATAATCAACGAAGTATTAACAGTTGAGGATAGAGCGCAAAAGATCGTAAGAGACGCCGAACGTACAGCCAGAGATGCTATTTCCGACGCCCAGACCAAAGCGAATGCATATATCCGCTCAGCAATGAAAGCAGAGAGGGACCACAGTCATGCCCAGATTCTCCAAGCGGAGGCAGATGCCGAAGCTGAGCTGCAGGAGTTTGAGGCGAGTTTGCATATCTCTTCTAGTTTGACAGACGCTGAATTGGATCGGATTTCCAAAACCATCGTTGAGAAGGTGTGTGCTACCGATCTGGATTCATTTGTAGATGCTCAATGAGTAAAGACCCTGTTTCCGTATACGGATTCATCAATGCCAAGCTCCGGGCAAAGATTGGTTTGATGCGCCAAAGTCGCATCATTGAGGACCTTCTGAAAGCTTCTTCCTTGGTGGAAGCGGTTGCTGTGTTGCGAGACAGTCCCTACCATGCTTTGGCCGAGGTATACGATCAGACCGGAGACCTGCAGCAGATGGAATTCGTGCTGCTGGAGATGGAAGTGGCGATGTATCGCGAAGTTGCTTCCTATTTGGAAGGGAAAAGCGCTACCTTCGTACGTCACCTCTTGGGAAAGATCGAGGTTGACAACCTGAAAAACTCAATACGACTGTGGTACAGCAGTATCGTACGCGGAAGACCCATTCGCTTTCGCAGTGGATATTTGTACAAGAGTCCCATTCTCAATGCAATCGATTGGACTGCCTTGGTCAATGCAACCAGCTGGGATGCAGTCCTCAAATCAGTGCATCAGAGCCCCTACGAACCTGTCCTTGCCCAGTATTCCGAGCAGGATCTTGAGAAGGATGGTTTGTTCTCCTTGGAGAGCAAACTTGATTTGCTTTGGTATGAACACTTGCGTACTGCCCTCGAGACGTTGGGCCGGCAGGATCGTGAAGTTGCCTCCACCATATTCTCGGTGGAAGTTGATCTGAAAAACCTGCTCACCTTGGCCCGTTACGGGTGGTATCACCAGATGGAAGGGGATGCGCTGCGGTCCCTCGTACTTCCCTGGGGAAAGGTGGCGACGAGCAAGGAGACTGAACGGTATATCCAGACATCCGCTTCTGATCGCGATCCGGTAGCACTGATCAATCGCTTTGCGGGTGGGCTTGAGCAGGACCAGCAACTGGTCCAGCGTGGCAGTATTCATATTGAAGAGACCAGCGTCCTCGAAAATCTTAAGATTGAGGACTATCTGGAGAAAAAAAGGCATGCCTTGTACCACAAGATGCTGAGTTCCGATCCTTTCACCATTGCCCTTGCCTTGTCCTACTTCTTCCTCAACAAGGAGGAGAGTTCGATGATCAAGGCTATTCTCAACGGTAAATACTACGGGTACGATGAAGCATACATCAGGGGGGTTATAGGATGAATTTGTTTACGAGACCGATGAAATTACTCACAGCGGTGGTCCTTGAACAGACCAGTGATGCTGTGGTGAGGGCACTGCTCGCCCTGGGCGTGCTGGATTTTGTCCACATCAACAAACTCGACCCCCAGCAGATGGAACGACTCTCCAGTCGTCCCAGCAGCATCAACCGCTCTGCGCTTGAGGACCTTCGCCATCGTGTGGAAGCCCTGCTCAAGCAAGGGCATATCTCCATTCCGGCGACAGAAAAGCTTGATGTCAAGAAAGTGGAGACCCCACAGCTGGAGCAGTACAAGCAGCAAATTGACGCGTTGAACGTCAGCTTGCTCTCCCTGAAAGAGAAACAGAAAGACAGCAACCAGCACCTGATGGGGCTTGAGGAACTGAGACGTTACATCCAAGAGGACAAGGGAGAATACCTTGACCTCCGCCTAGGCGAGCTGACCCATGGGAAAGCCGAGGATCTGATACTGAAAATCTCAGCCTTCGGTGGCTTGATGGAACCTATCGCCGACACCCAGAGGTATATCAGCCTGACTTTGCGCCGCGATGTTTCCCAAGTAGACCCCTTGTTGGAAAAGTTTGGCTGGGTTGAGTCCAGTGATGTGGAGTTGCAACGGCAGGCCTTGCAGTTGATCAAGAGCCGTCTCGATGAGGAGCATGCCAAGGCGTTGCAGGATCGTGGAGCCATTGAGATGGAAGTTGATGCAGTGGTGGCTTCCCACCAGGCACAGCTGTACGCCATATGGTCCAATCTCAGGCTCAATGAGCTTTGCGACCAGATTCGTTCCTATTTTGCCTACACCCGCAATACCACCCTGTTCTCCGGTTGGGTTCCCACCGACCAGGCTTCCTTGGTCGAAAAGGCCATAGAGGATGCAAGTGAGGGACAATGTGTGGTCGAATGGACTGAGGCTTCTTCCATGCCCCGCGATCAAGTGCCGGTTGCAATGTCAAGCCCGAAGGCGCTTGCCCCCTTCCAGAAGATTGTGAACAACTACAGCACCCCGGAATACGGGACGGTGAATCCGACGATATTCGTAATGGTTGCCTATCTTTCCATGTTTGGCCTGATGTTTGCTGATGTTGGACAAGGTCTGGTACTATTGCTCGTTGGCCTCATGGGTTCGCACAGCTACAAGACACACCCACTCAAACCGGACGGGATGCTCAGCCGCAATGTGACCAGCCTCTTGGTCTACCTTGGCTTGTCATCCATGGTGTTCGGAGCACTGTTCGGTTCCTACTTTGGCTTGCCTCTGGTTCCTGCCCTTTGGTTCAACTTTGAGGCGGCAGTGGCCGGCCATGGAACACTGATCACTGATGTGTATGGAATACTGGGCATCACCATCCGGTTCGGTATCATCATCATTTACACCGGTCTGGTTCTCAATTGGATCAATCTCAGCCGCAAGAAGGCATATCTGACACTTCTGTTGGATAAGAATGGATTGCTTGGGGGACTGTTGTTCGGCATCGGTCTCTACATGGGCTTTGGGTTTGTGAGAAGCGGCTACAGGACCTTCCCCTCCCAGCCTTGGATCGCACCGGTTGTCACCGTTTCCCTCATCCTGCTCTTTGCTCGTGGGTTCATCATCTATTTGGTTTCGTTGCGAAAGGGTGGGGAACGCCATGAGATCAGCCACGTCGTACTCGATTCAGTCATGGAATTCCTGGTGGATGTCCTGGAGATTTTCACCGGATATCTTTCCAATACGCTCTCCTTCATGCGTGTGGCCGGCTTGGGAATAGCCCATGCTTCGCTGATGGAGTCTTTCAAGGAACTCTCCTCGATGGTGGATGGATTCGGGGGAGTGGCGATTTTCATTTTGGGAAACGTCCTGGTAATTGTTCTGGAAGGCCTGAGTGCAGGCATCCAGTCGCTTCGTTTGAACTACTACGAGTTCTTTTCACGGTATTTCACCGGAAAAGGTGTGGCGTATGAGCCGGTTGGGCTCTCCAACACCCGTTCCGAGAAGAGATAGTGCATTCTTTTGAGGAGGGTCACACTATGACCAACATCGCATTCAGAAAAAAAGTATCGATGACCTTTGTTGCAACGGCGCTTATGTTGCTTGCCTCTGCGTTCATCTTCGCCCCCGGTGCCTTTGCAGCAACGACGGAAGCTGCCCAAAGGAGTGACTACAACCTTGCATTGGTCTGCTTCAGCGCAGCCATCGCGTTTGCCGTAGGTGCTCTTGCTGCAGGCATGGCTATCGGCAAGGTGGGAAGTGCTGCGATGGGAGCCATCAGCGAGCGTCCCGAGATTGCCAGCCAGGCTTTGATTTTCATCGCTCTTGCTGAAGGCCTTGTGGTCTTCGGATTCATCACCAGCCTGATGATTCTCGGCAAGGTCTGAGCATGAAATACTTTGTCATCGGTGACGAGGATACCGTTCTGGGGTTCTCCCTGGTTGGTGTTTTCGGCATGCAGGCGACAAATGCCGAACAGGCAAAACGAGCATGGGACAAGGCTTTGGAGGATCCTGACAACGGGATCATCATCATTACGGATACAGTGGCTTCCCTGATTCGGGGTACGGTCGACCGATATCTGTTCTCCGAGTCCTTTCCCCTTGTCGTTGAAATACCCTCCCCGAACTCAAAGGAGGGGCGTACCGATTTGCGTACCCTGGTCAACCAGGCCATCGGGGTATCGTTGTAGGAATGGTTTGAATGGAAACAACTGACAGCCGACTCTTGAGCGGTATTCTCGAAGAAGCGGATATGAAGGCCAAGCAAATCCTTGAGGATGCTGAGGTAACGGCGAGTCGTCTTCTTGAAGAGGCTCGTCTTCGCGCAGAGAAGGACATCGAGGTGGAAAGGCGTGCAACCGAAGATAAGCTGAAACAGATTCGGTTTCGGTTGCAGGCAAACATGGCAAGTGCAAAGCGTAAAGCCAGCCTTCGCCAGATCGATGAGAGTTATCAGCAAGTCATGAATCGAGTGCTCTCTTCGTTGGATGCCAAAACGGTGGGCAACTATCTGGGCACCTGGATTGCGGAAGCTGCCATCGGCCTGGACCTCAAGCAAGCAAAAGTATCCTTCAGTCCCCAATGTCCTGTCACAGAAGCACATCTGGAGCAAGCCGGCATGCTGGTCAAACGCGTAACCGGAAGTGACATCACACTTACGCTGGAAAAGAAAGCAATCCGTAGCATTGGGGTGATTGTGTCCTCCATGGATGACACCATCTCCTTCAATAATCAGGTCGAAATACGCTTGAGACGATTCGACCGCGTAGTTAGGTCAATGATTCAGGAACATACATGAAAGAGAGAATAATCGGACACGTCAAACGCGTGAATGGGCCGATACTCATTGTCAAGGACATCTCCGATGCGATGATGATGGAGATGGTCCGCATCGGTGAACAGCAGCTGGTAGGTGAGGTGGTGAAACTCTATGATGGGTTGGCTACCGTACAGGTTTATGAGGATGCCACCGGTATCTGTCCTGGAGACAATGTCTATGGTAGTGGGATGAGCTTGAGTGTAGAGCTTGCCCCGGGGCTCATCGGAACCATCTATGACGGAATCCAGCGGCCCTTGGAGGAACTTGGCGCTGCAAGCGGCGCCTTCATCTCCCGCGGTCTAACCTTCGATGCGGTCAACCACACCAAGCGTTGGGCTTTCCATGCAACGGTGGAGGAGGGCTCTGCCGTCCATGCAGGGATGGTCATCGGTACTGTCCAGGAGACAAGCCGGATCGAACACCGTATCATCATCAGTCCGCACATCAGCAGTGGTGTCCTTGCATCGATTGCAAAGGATGGGGAATATACCATCGAGGATGTCATTGCACAGGTGGTGCTTCCCGACGGGAGACAGGAGCCGGTGACCATGCTCCAGAAGTGGCCGATCCGGATTTCGAGACCTGTAGACCAACGTCTTGCCCTCAAGCAACCGTTGGTTACCGGACTGAGGGTCATCGACACCCTCTTCCCGCTTGCCAAAGGCGGGACGGTGGCAATTCCCGGAGGTTTCGGGACCGGCAAGACCATGACCCAGCACTCCATCGCCCAGTGGTGCGATGCAGACATCATCGTCTACATCGGCTGCGGGGAACGGGGCAACGAGATGACCGATGTACTGAGGGAGTTCCCCCTGCTCGTCGATCCGAGGACCGGCCAATCGCTCATGGAGCGTACCATCCTCATTGCCAATACATCGAATATGCCGGTAAGTGCTCGTGAGGCTTCCATTTATACAGGCATCACGATGGCTGAGTACTATCGTGACCAGGGCTATCATGTGGCCATCATGGCAGACTCGACCAGCCGATGGGCTGAAGCGCTCCGCGAGCTCAGCGGCCGTATGGAAGAGATGCCTGCAGAGGAGGGCTTCCCGGCCTATCTTCCCACCCGAATCGCCCAGTTCTATGAACGCGCGGGTTATATGCGTACCCAGAGTGGATACGATGGCTCTGTTTCGATCATTGGGGCCGTCAGCCCTCCAGGCGGCGACTTCTCAGAACCGGTCACCCAGCACACCAAACGTTTTGTGCGTTGTTTCTGGGGTCTTGACCGCCAACTTGCCAGCAGCCGTCACTATCCTGCCATCAGTTGGCTGGACTCCTACAGCGAATATCTTACCGATGTGAAGATGTGGTGGAATGACCACAGTGAAGGCTCGTGGTATGCAAGCCGAACCCAGATCATGGACTTGCTGCAAAAGGAAGTCAGGCTCCAGCAGATCGTGAAGCTCGTTGGACCGGATGCACTGCCGGATACCCAGAACTTCATTCTCGAAGTCTGTTCGCTCTTCAAGACAGCCTTCCTTCAGCAGAATGCCTTCGACGAGGTTGATAGATACTGTTCTGTAGAGAAGCAGGTGAAGATGCTTTCTGTCATCCTTGCGTACTACCAGAAGGGAAATGAAGCCATTGCAAAAGGCGTCCCCATGGTGAAAATCAGAAGGCTGAAAGCAGTGCAGGAGATGGCCAGAATGCGGCTTTCGGTCAGCAATGATGACTTGGGAGCAATCGATAAGATCCAGATGCGCCTGGAAAGGGCGATCGACCAGATTGGAGGAATCTATGAGAACTAAGGCTGAGACACTCCTCTCGCAAACCGATCGTCGACTGCTTTCAGGTAGGGAGTATCGTGGGGTTTCCCGCATTGACGGTCCTTTGGTATACATGCGCAACACCCATGCCGTCGGATATGGCGAGCTGGTCGAGGTGGTGGCTCCCGATGGTTCGCATCGAAGCGGACAGGTACTTGATACCAGCGACGAGGTCGTGGTGGTGCAGGTCTTTGAGGGAACGGACAATCTGACCCTTCCCCAGACCGGTATGCGTTTCATGGGCGAACCCCTTACCCTTCCCGTTTCCGAACAGATGCTCGGACGGGTCATGAATGGGTTGGGAAAGAGCCGCGATGGATCGGGCACGGTCCACGGGTTTGCAGAACGGGATGTGAATGGTGAGCCGATCAATCCGACTGCACGCGAGTATCCACGCGATTTCATCCAGACCGGGATTTCGGTCATCGACGGGATGACGACACTCATCCAAGGCCAGAAACTTCCCATTTTCAGTGGAAATGGTCTGGACCACAATCGACTTGCGGCACAGATTGCACGTCAGGCGAAGGTGCGTGGCAATGCAGGGGATTTTTGCATTGTGTTTGCTGCAATGGGTGTCAAATACGACGTTGCACGGTTCTTCATCGATAGTTTTGAGCAAACAGGGGTGTTGGACAATGTTGCCCTCTTCCTGTCCCTTGCAGATGATCCTTCCATCGAGCGTACCATCACTCCCAAGACGGCACTGACCCTGGCGGAGCACCTTGCCTTTGACAAGGGCAAGCAGGTGCTGGTCATCATGACCGACATGACCAACTACTGTGAGTCACTTCGTGAGATTGGCACAATGCGTGGGGAGATCCCCTCAAGAAAGGGGTATCCTGGGTACTTGTATTCAAACCTTGCTGAGATTTATGAACGTTCGGGCAAGATAAGCGGACGCAGTGGCTCCATCACCCAATTGCCGATCCTGTCCATGCCCAATGATGATATCAGTCATCCGGTCCCTGACCTTACCGGCTACATCACCGAAGGACAGATAGTCTTCGAGCGCAGCATGCAGGCACGAGGGATCTATCCCCCGATCAACTGTCTTCCTTCGCTCTCCCGACTCATGAAGGACGGTATCGGGGAAGGAATGACCCGCTCCGACCATCCCCATCTGTCAAACCAGCTCTTTGCTTCCTACAGCCATGTCAAGGATGTGCAGAATCTTGCTTCGGTAATCGGCGAAGAGGAACTGACTTCGCTTGACCAGCAATATCTTGAGTTCGGAAATTTCTTCGAGAAGCAGTTTGTGAACCAGGGATTTGACGAAGACAGAAGCATTGAGCAAACCCTTGACCTCGGGTGGGAAGCACTGAGCAAGTTGCCCAGTGAGGAATTGCAGCGGTTGACTGACGAGGAAATCGCAGAGCATTACGGAAGATAGGAGGCGTTGTGAATACCACACTTGCTCCTACCAGGAGCAATCTGCTGAAGCTGACGGAAGACCTCAAGTTTGCACAGCTCGGACATGAGCTGCTCGACCAGAAGCGATCGATTCTGGTCGTGGAGCTTCTGACCCTTGTCGACCAAGCTGTCGATTATGAGGGGAGGGTGGTGAAAGCCCTGGATGAGGCACAGCAATCACTCAGCGACGCCATCATGCAGATGGGAAGGCTCAAGGTTGGAAATCTGGCAGGGGCTGTGAATATTGAGTATTCGATTACGCTTGGTTCACGACGAGTCATGGGAGTCTCCGTGCCGAAGGTGGAGACATCTTTCACGGACAACAGCCCCTACTTCAGTGGTGAGGATACCTCAATACTTTCCGAGCTCTCCATAGAGCGCTACCGCACTACCTTGCAACTGATGGGAAGGCTTGCTGAGCTGAAGGTCTCCATCATGCGTCTTGCGAAAGAGGTCAAGAAGACCATCCGCAAGGTGAATGCACTGGAAAAGATTGTCATTCCGGAGAATAAGGAGACCATTGCCTGGATGCGTGGTCGCATCGAGGAGCAGGAGCGTGAGAATTTCATTCTTCTCAAGGTGGTGAAAGACCGCATGGAGCAGGCCAAGGCTCAGGTGCAGGCTTTGACCTCTTCTGTCGGAGATGATACAGTATCAAGTGGAGGCTTGCATGGGAGTTCCGTTTAGGCAGATAGTCGTATATCTGGATGGTTCGGAGAGTTCAATGACTGCCATCATGTATGGCATCAAGCTGGCCAAGGAACATGATGCCACATTGACGGCAGTCTATGTGGTGAACACCAGAGCCTTGAGTGAATTGGTGAAAGCGGGTATTTTTGTTGCCATTGAGCGTGATGAGTATCAGAGGGACTTGCAGCAGGATGCCGATAGGTATTTGCGGCATGCTTCCCGATTGGCCACACAGAAGGAAGTGGAAATTGAGACTATCAAGCTTGAGGGCACGGTTCACGTAGTGATGAAAGAGTTGCTGAAAAGTCGGAAGGCGGACTTGCTGGTTCTCGGTGGTATCACCGACATCCGCAGTCGTCGAGAGGAACTCGCCAGCGAGACTGATCGGATGATGCGTACATCCCCATGCCCGGTGTTGGTGGTGAGGGATGATGACGATATCTGGCTCGAGTTTGAAGCGTAAGGAGCTTGGCATGAATGTACTGGATGTATTGGACAGAAACCTGGTCAAGGTGCCACTGATGCATACTGACAAGCGAGGGGTGATAACCGAACTTGTCGAGACTGTGGCAAAATCCAAGGGGTATTCAACACAACAGTTTGAACAGATTCTGGATGCGGTTCTCGATCGTGAGAGCCTCGGTTCGACAGGGATTGGAAATGGCATTGCCATTCCCCACGCCAAGACCGATGTGGTGAGCCATGTCACCATGGTGGTGGGTATCAGTCGCTTCCCTGTGGATTTCGACTCTCCGGACAACCAGAAGAGCAGGATTTTCTTTTTGGTGCTTGCTCCGCAAAAGGAGGCTTCCGCTCACGTGGAATTGCTTGCTTCCATTGCGCGCAGTTGTACAAGCCAAGTGTTTCGGAGAATGCTTGAGCAGAGCAGGGACAGCGAGGAAGTTGTTCGCCTGTTCATGGAATAGCCGAACAAGAGTTTTTTTCTGACTGTGCGAAGCACCTCTCATTGTGGGGGTGCTTTTTGTTGTTCTGGACATTTTCTGTTTTCCATCCTATGGTGGTCACATCATCAATTGTTGAGGTGTATGCTCCATGAGCAAAATCATTGCATTTTCCTCTTCAGAACAGTCTCTGCTTGACCAATGCCGAAGCCATCTGGCGCTTCATCACCCTCCGCTTGCAACCTTGCTCCGAACCAAGATCGAGGATCTGGAGCTGCTTGCCTCCATTGTGGGGAGATCCTCTTCACTTGCTAGCGATCTGGGACTGACGCAACAGGGCCGTAGCTTGGGCACCTTGGCACAAAAGCTCACCAACCAAGGTATAGAGGAGGTGGTGAATTTACCGGTGAAAGCTTCCCTGGGGAGATCCTTTACCGTTGCAAAGCTGCACCTGTTCGGTTTCTTGCTCAAGATCCCCTCCCTTTCATCGTTCTGCCCCCAAATCCTTGACTGCTATCATGCAATCCTTTTTACGCTGATGGCAGAGGACCTGTACATTTCCATCATTGCAGAGAGCAATGGAGGGGAGCCATGGGCACAGCAGGCGACCGCTGAATTGCTGCACATGTGGGAAGCACGGGGAAATGCCCAGGCCGAGCTCTTCGCTCCTGCCCTGAAACAGCTGTGGGAAGTGCGCCATTCCCTGGTACCGGTGCTCGGCACCCTGATGGGTACCGTCGAGTTGCTCCAGCTTTCCCTGCGCCTTCCTGCACGGTGGAGTGAATTTCTCACCCTCCGTGGCCACGATATCCAGGTGGTGCACGCGCTCAACGAGTTTCTTTTCTCACTCAGCTACGAGCAGCTGGCAAGTCTCCAAAAAACCATGGAAGAGAAGGGACTGAAAACGGTAAGCCGTGAGCAAGCCAACAGTTTGCTCACGCTTCATCCAGACCATTCTCTTGAAGGGTCGGATGAGCATGAGCTCTCTGCAATACGTCTCTATCGTTCATTCCTCAGAAGGAATGACCTTGCGCGCCTCAGGCGTGATACGGACCGAATAGGTCCGCATCGCACCCTTGAGCAGCAGCTGTTGCTTTTTCTTTGGAATGAAGGGATGTCCTAGGCTCGGGCAGCGTTGGTGTAGATGGTCTTGATCTCTTCCTTGCCGAGCACCTTGATGTTTCCCAACGTCCTTTTCCCGAAGAATGTGCATTTCTCGCTCATTTCCTCGATTTCAGCCTCGGTGGGATTGATCCCCAACTCCTTGAAGTTGGTCGGAGCGTCAATGCTTACGAAGAAGTCGTGGAAGGCTTCGATGGCCTTCAGTGCATCGCTCTCGACATCAGCTGTCCGAGAGAGTGAGAAGACCTTCTCTCCCAGCCTGGCGAACCGTTCAGGGTTCTGGTCAAAGACAAAGCGCGCCCAGCTATCCCAGATGGCAGAGAGACCAGCCCCGTGGGCTACATCAAACATGCCTCCCATCTCGTGCTCCAGCTGATGGGGAGCCCAATCTCCACGACCTGCGTTGCCGGCTCCCGTGAGTCCGTTGTGCGAAAGGCTGCTTGCCCACATGAGGTTGGCTCGCCCATCGTAGTCCATCGGATTCTTCTTGAGCACCTTCGCATAGTGGACAACGGTGCGCAGCAAACCCTCGGCAAGCTCATCGGTGAGATGCATGGAGGGTTCGTTGATGAAGTACCTCTCCATGGTATGCATCATGATGTCAACTGCACCGCACATCGTCTGATAGGCGGGGAGGGTGTAGGTCAACTCAGGGTTCATGATGGCGAACTTCAGCCGGGAAGCATCGTTGTTCGCCCCGCGCTTGAGGTTCCCATCCTCATTGGTGATGACTGAGGAATTGCTCATCTCACTGCCGGCAGCAGCCAGGGTAAGGACACAGCCTATAGGGAAGCACCCTTCGATCGGACGCTTCTGGCTGTAGAAATCCCACACTTCGCCGCCATGGTACAGGCCGTAGCCGATGCCCTTTGCAGAGTCAATGACAGAGCCTCCGCCAACTGCGAGAATGAAGTCGACACCTTCTTTGCGACACAGTTCAATACCCTCATGGACCTTGCTCAGACGGGGGTTCGGCACAACGCCGCCCAGTTCCACAAAATCGATCCCCTCATTGCGCAGGGACGTAGTGATCTTGCCCAGCAACCCGGATTTCCTGGCACTTTCCGATCCATAGTGGACCAAAACCTTCTTGCATCCCTGCATCTTCACCAGAGATCCTGTCTCTGCTTCGGCATTCTTTCCGAAAACAACTTTGGTGGGGGTGTAATACGTAAAATCAGCGACCATGCGTTCCTCCGTTAGTATCCTAAGCTCTCACCGACAATGAGAACCTTCATTCTTCCTTCAATCTGCTGGTGGGAAAACACCACGTAGTTTGAGCATATGGTATGCTCGCAAGCCCCGGCGCTGAGAGCCATCAGGTGATGCTCATCGCAGACAGGGTGGATGCACTTTCCGCTTTCGGTACAGAAAGCACCGGTATGAAGCCTTGTTGCATTTGCCGGGGCTGCAATTTGCTTGACGCGCAAGATGGCACTGACCAGATCCGGGACTATCTTATCCCAGGAAACGATCAGGATGACCTGTTTGGGGCCGTAGAGCAGGGCGGCGACGCGGTTGGATTTACCATCCACACAATAGACTTCGCCGTGCTCGGTCAGGGCATTTGCACTGGCCAGATAGGTGTCAACCGAAAAGCTTTTCTGGAACACCTCATCGATCTGCTGCTTGGTCAAACCTTTCTCATATCGGTCATAGAACACGTAGTCACCGTTTCTGAGCAAGTCCAGAACACCGGTTTCAGCCAAGGTTACCGAACCTCCGACAGCAACAGTCTCTCCTTTGTGCATGAGCTGAGCCACTTGACCCACAACCTCCGCTGCCTTGGGAACAAACCGTGCATCTATGTTGTTCTTTGCCAAGGCCTTGATTGTCCTGGCCACCTGAAGTTCACGAATTGCCTGTTTGTTTGCGTCCATGTGCTACCCCTTTCTCCTAGAATACCCAATACGGGAAGCCTTAGCAAGAACACCCAAAGCATAGGGGAGTTCGGATTTCGAATATACATTGCATCCTCACCTGATCAATCGTATTCTTGGATGTAGAAAAGGAGCGAATATGCACATAACATTCTTTGGAGCGGCTCAACAGGTGACAGGCAGTTGTACTTTGGTGGAATGCAACGGCAAGTACCTGCTGGTCGATTGTGGTCTTCCCCAGGGCAATGATGAGAAGGAGGCTGGTATTGAGCTGCCCTTCGATGCAGCAGCCATTGACTATGTATTTCTCACCCATGCACACATCGACCATACGGGAAGGATACCCTATCTGGTTCGCAATGGGTTCAAGGGCAAGATATTTGCTACCTCTGCAACGGCTGAACTGTGTGAGATCATGCTTGCCGACAGCGGGCATATCCAGGAGATGGAGGCTGAGTGGAAAAGCCGTAAGGCAAAGCGGGCAGGCAAGAAGGGTGTAGAACCGCTGTATACGGTGGAAGATGCCCAGAAATCGATGCGATTCTTCGAAAGCTGTGTGTATGAGGAGATTTGTGAGATTGATGAGGGAATCAAGGTGCGGTTCATTGATGCAGGGCATCTCTTGGGCTCCTCTTCCATCGAACTTTGGCTGAAGGAAGGCAAGGAACGTCGCAAGCTGGTCTTCTCCGGTGACATCGGCAATTTTGACCAGCCTTTGATCAAGGATCCGGACTATATCGATGAGGCTGATTTCGTGATTATGGAGTCTACCTACGGAAATCGTACCCACAAAAAACCTGAGCAGGCAGTGGGAAATTCGATTCCGACCGCTGTCAGGGCTGCAGAGCTGGCCGAGATCATCGAGCGCACCTTCAAACGGGGCGGCAATGTGGTCATTCCCTCATTCGCTGTGGGAAGGACCCAGGAGATTCTCTACCTGCTCAGGGTGATCATCGAAAAGAAACTCTGCCCCACAATAACCGATATCCCCGTGTTCGTGGACAGTCCTCTGTCGGTGAAAGCTACCCATGTCTTTGCAGGCAATCTCTTCGGATATATGGATGAGGAGACCATGGAGCTGGTGAACAAGGGGATCAACCCGATTCTGTTTCCTTCACTGGTAACCATCACCGATGTTGAGGATTCGAAAGCGCTCAACCGGAGGCGGGAGAGCTGCGTGATCATCAGCAGCAGCGGCATGTGTGAGGCAGGGAGAATCAAGCACCACCTCAAGCACAATCTCTGGCGAAGTGAAAGCACTGTCCTTTTCAGCGGATACCAGGCGGGTGGCACGCTGGGCCGCTCAATCCTTGATGGGGCCAGGCATGTCACCATCTTCGGTGAACAGATTGATGTACGCTGTGAGGTATGCGAACTGCATGGGATCAGCGGACATGCAGACCAAGAAGGGTTGGTCAAGTGGCTGAAATCCTTCAAGAAGGAGATCAGACATGTGTTTGTCGTCCATGGAGATAAGGAGGTAGCACCTTGGTTTGCCTCGTTCATCTCCCGCACCATGGGTCTCAAGGCTTATGCCCCGAAGGTGATGGAGCGCTTTGACCTGCTGAAAGAGCAGACCTTGCCGCTTGCCCATGATATGAAGGATACGGTTCTCCCGTACATCAGGGAACTTGAGGAGGCCCTCGAAAGCCTGAAGAGTCAGGAGGATACGCTCAGGGCGGTCGTGCAGCGGATGGAAACGGCAGGGAAGGAGCCTCACTTGGAGGAAAAGAAGGCAGTGCGCCTTACGAATGCCATCTATCGTTTGGCAAGTGACCTTGAGTATCTGAAGACCAAATGGGGTTCCGACGCAGACTAGAGGGTTTTTCCGAAGATGGCGCCCCAACTTTGCTCCTCAAGAATGGAGAATCCCATGCGTTCATAGAATCCATAGGCACGGGTGTTCCGGCCATCCACTCCAAGGTGGATGCCCTGGGCACCCGTTTCCTTTACTGCAGAGCAGAAAGTTTCCATGAGGCTCTTCCCAAGCCCTTTGCCTTGCAGGTGCGGGAGAATGTCGATATGAAGATGAGCGGGGAATCCCATATTTTGCCAAATACCTTCTCCGGGGCCTTTGAGCAGTGTCCTGATCATCTTTTGTTCAGCTTCACTGGAGAAGTATGATACTTGCTTATACTGTTGGTGCAAAACCGGCAGCCAGGTGGCATGCATCCACGTATTGAAGGAGCGGGTGTCACTGGTTCCGACAATATATCCTGAGGGGGTGTTGTTCTCATCGAGTGCGATGAAACACAACTCGGGATTGAAGAAGAGATAGGGTGCTGCATAATAGTGCCCGACGCAGTACGGGTCGTGATAGTATTCGGTTCCGTCCAAGCCTGCAAAGGCTGTCTTGAGGGCAATCGTGTAGAGATAGGGGAGATCCTGAGGTAAGGCTTTTCGGATATTCTGCATGGCTTCTGTTCCTTTCTTTCAGAATATCGCTGATCAACAAATTTCTCAATCAGAAGTTCTCAAAGGGCAATTTGTTTTGAATTCAACAGTTACACTCTAAGTGATAAAATATTTGAAAAAGTGCTGGACAAATTGCCCATTAGGGTGTAATATCCCATCTCGTTCGGCAACGAGAACAACGGCACTCCAAAAAGCCAAGAGCTGTGAAGCACTTGACGGAAATGATGGATGTCGAGTACTCTGAAAGGACGCCCCCTTGAGAAAGGGTGAGCATGAAATGATTATTTTCAGAAGAGCGTAGGGAAGAACAAAGAGATTGGAATAGTGGAAGGCCACCGAGATGGG